>Ga0209535_1000889_pt1 | contig 20753 bp, 24 predicted proteins | sample LinPmetageLP28_FD_184041 | JGI IMG/M metagenome (GOLD analysis project Ga0209535, IMG submission 184041) | Marine viral communities from the Pacific Ocean - LP-28 (SPAdes) (version 2) | ecosystem: Environmental > Aquatic > Marine > Oceanic | place: Pacific Ocean | collected 2009-08-22
CTTTTAACATCCTTGTTCTTTACTTTATACTTGTTAATATTAACTCATCTTCGGGTAGTTCTAATGTACCCTGTGTGCCGTCTACTTCCATAATACTTAAACTATCGAACAAGGGCTTTTTAAAATCAATGCATAATTTACCAACAGGTGTTATGATAAAAGCACGAACGTGTGCCTCACAAGGTACACCCTCCCTGTGTCTATGTATCATGTACATCTCTATCGGGAATAGTACCTTGTCTTCTTTTTCTAAACCACAGTGCTCTTTAGTGATATCGTCTGGGTCCATTTGCCTGTTGTACTCCATCTTAACACTCTGCCATGCAGCAAGCTTGAGCTGGGGGTAACTTAAACATTTATAACCGTTCATCCTGTACTCCATTTATATAGGGTTATACCTATATAACCACTATACGCTTGACGTAAAAGATGTAAAGGGGTTTTAGGTGATTAAGTAAGAATTGCGGTTTTAAGCCAGAAAACTAGCAAATATCTATCACCTTCACTTACTGCTAAGCCACGGTGCATATGTGTGAAGCTGGGAAAGATTAAAGCGTGACCATTAGGCAAAGGTTCAACAGTCCCTCTTCCCATAAACTGTGTTCCCCCACCTTTATAACTGTTAGTGTTTAACGGAACTACAACACTTATGTCAGATGTCTGGTCATGGTGCCAAGCCCCCTGTTTTTTGTTGTCTAAGTTGTAGTTAGCTATTTGAATACTGTAAGCTATTTCTACAGAGCGTTGCCAAAGAACCATGAAAATAGGGTTCATAACAGAAAAAACTACACTCATGAGTGATAAAAATATATCAGGGGATATTTCTTCTAAGACTAACTCTGGGATCTGCCTTAGTTTATCTTCTTTTTCATTAGGGGTGAAGTTAGCGTACAGCTTTATGTTCTCTATTTCATCAAGCAGCATCTCACAAAACTCTGGAGTAAAAAGAGGTATTGTGTATGTTTCTTGAAGAGGTTCGTCAATTAAATCCCAAACAGCATTGTGCAAAAACACATGATCATCGTCTGTTGTTCCACCATCTTTGCCAAATGCAACAATATCGGGGATAGCTTCTTTAGTCGCTTTTACCGTTTCTTCGTTTATCATCCACTCTGACCTCACTGCCAGAGGAAAGTTTTTTACCAGATAATTGTTCATACTTTTTCTTCCATACGTTTTTAACTAAATCAGAGCTTGCCTGTGTTTTGCCCCCTCCGATACCAAAAATAAGGCTTACCCCATACTCTTGACAAACAGATGCTTCGGGGATGTCTTTCTTTTCTGTGCGGTCACCACCGTTAGCGAACTTAGATATTTTGTTAGATAACTCTAAGAACAAATTTTCTAATGTCTCACACACTGTGCCATCTTTATCAATAGAAGGAACTACTCGGTCTACTGCTTTTAAGTTCCCTATGATCTCCATACGTTCTTCAAAAGGCATGAAGACATAGCCTTTTTTGTCCTCTAAAAACTTATCATTGTTTACAATCACTATTAGCTCACCACCCATGGGGTTGACCATGCTTTTAGCTTCATTAAACATACGGACATGTCCTATGTGTATTGGGTCAAATCCCCCACTAACTACAATAGTCATGTTATAACTGTGATAAGCACCACAAACAAGACACAATAAACGATGTACGAATCAAACTTCATCGCCCTTGTCCTCTGTATTTCTTAAAACTTCTTTTTTTACTTTTGTTCATCGTCGATGTTCCAGGATTCCTACCAATAGAAGTTTTCTTAATTGTTGGTGTGACCGCTGAAAGTTTAAATATTTGTTTTGCCATTTATACTGTTCCAAAAAAGGGGAGTTTTTTAGACTCCCCTGTTGTAGTTAGATTAATTCAATGTAACCTTGCTTAACGTCGTAAGCAATATCACGTGGACCGAGGTTCTCAATATTTTTATCAAGGACAGTTTGCACTTTAGGTTTGCCTTTGTAATGCTCTACCCTGTTTAATATGATTCCTGACTGAACTTTTTCAACACGTTTTTGTACGATGCTAATTTTCTTAGTCGTGTCAAGCTTACTGCGGTTCCTCTTAACAGTAGAGGGTGCTGAAGTTACCTTTGCTTTCACAGTTTCGGGTAATTTAACAGGAACGTACTCTTCTGCTTTTTCACTTAAGAGGGTAAAAAGACGTTGAGCAGCAGTCTGCTTATCTTTAAACTTCTTAACTGGCTTATCGGCATACTTATTATAAAGCTGTACCATAAACGCTGTTTGCCATTTTGACATACCGCCTGCATTGATTGCGTAACGTATGCCTGAAGGCATTTTGGATATATCATCCGTTTTGACGGCAGTGCCGTCTTCTAGTACACCTATTGCGTACTCATTATTTGGGTCTTGTTTTGACATTTGTCTCTCCTATATTTGTCAGTGAAATTACTCTAACTCATTTATTTATTAAAGTAAAGTGATTAGTGATATTTTGTAGTAACACCACGAAATTTATTAAAACCATCGCTAAGAGCATGTTCCATTACTTCTTGTAACTCCTCATCTGATAGTAGTAATGGGTCGTCTGCGTCTGATGGCGTGATTGCCATGTAGACTGCAGCCCATAAAAAACCAGAAATGAGGATACTGGGGTGGTATTCCCCAGTATCAACAAGCTCCTTAGCAAAGGCAGTTAGTTTGTGCGCAACATCCAGTGTCGCTTCTTCCATCTGTTCAAGAGGAAGACCTGTTATTTCAAACTCATCAGGCTGTTTTGGCATATTCTATCGCTTTGTCTAGTGCTCGTTCTTTTAGTTTACTACGAGAACCGAACCAAGCGTTATGAATTGCTGAGTCTCTATCGTATCCCCACTTGTGGTCTACTATAAAAGTCACAGCATTATATGCCCCCCACCATGTACCTTTTGAAGATAACAGGTTTGCTCCAGGTTGTTGCTCTAAAGCTTCATAAACCATGCTAGGTGTTTTCTTAAACTCATCTACCATCGTTTGACGCCTTGCAATCTTCCTAACATCCGACTCTCCCTCAAGCTTTATCTGCTCAGTAAGAAGGGTTGGTTGAAGGAGGTCTGCTATGAAAGTAACAACGTCATCTTTTTTGTACTTTTTAGTAGTCAAAAATTCAGCCTGTTGTTTGTACTCTTTCATTTTATTTGAAGCAAGACCTAGTGCTAGTTCTGCCGAGTGAATAATTTCCTCGTCAAAGGCTCTGATATGGGGCATTTTAAAAACCCCTCTCTCACCTTTTAGACTCATAGCCATGCTTAGAGTGTTGTTGCAAACTACACGAATTGGTGTGAATCTAATTTCATTAGACTTACCCCATTGGTGTGATACTGCAACTAACATGTAACCCTCTACCCTGTCATCACCTGGAAGAACGAAACCATCATTGATTTTCGCTAACCCCCAGACCTGTTTACCGTCTTTCAAAGAACCAGCAGTATGCATTTGCATGTCACCTGCATCAGTGAACTTTTTAAAGAAAGTGAACGCGTCACGGTTTTGAGTCGGAATGAAGTCAGGTCCACAAGGTCCAAAAGCCTTTTGATCATTATCACGTACAAGTACATGAAAACCGTCAACAGGCATGAACTCAGGGTCTGACTCGTTATACTCTGGAGTGGTGTGTGTAAACATGTGTCGTTTACTAACTGTCCAATCCAATCCAGCTGCCACCAGCATTTCATCAGGGGTCAAGTTTTCTTCAACTTGAACTCCTAATCCGTGCCAAGGGACTTCTCCAGCATAAGCCATGGTCTCTACCATATGTGCCATATGTTTTCTCCTTTATTATATTAATGTAAAATAACTCACCTTCATAAGTAGTAACTACTTACTAGGTGAGTTAAGCATATACCCCACTAAACGATTGTAAAGGGTTATATTAACATTGGGTAGTGAATTGCGAACATTTGTTTAGATAAAAAATGGGAGGGCGGTTGGGTACGAAACCAACTCTTATACTAGACTCGTGGAGCCCTCTCATTATGAGATCACTGAGACCAAAGGATAAATCCTCTGGCTGGAAAATGCTATGTTTAAATGACATAACTCAGCTCTCACAGCAGAAAGTTATTTATCCCCACTTTCTGCTGGGGTGTCAATTCGGTAGCTAACTAATTAGCTAAGGCTAAGTATAAGCCCCATTTTTTGATTGTAAAAACATTTATTTATCGAATAAAATGTTTCTTAGAGCTTCCCAATCATAAGGAGCACTTAGTTCTAGTAGGCTAGGATGTTTTAACCCTTGATCCCTAACCTCACGTGCATCTAGACCTGAAAATAAATGCAATGTTCTTTTATCCGTACCTATTAATATATAGGTAGGTACGCCAGCTCTTCCAAACTTAACAAGCCATGCTATCTGTTCTGGTCTAAGCTTAACTGCGTTAGTCGTCGTGACTTTAAGCTCTACCCAGCAGCAGCTGGATTCATAAACCCCGAATACATCAGCAATGCCTCTACCAGTTCCACCTGTTTCTACTCTCTGCCAGAGCACCTCATCAAGTTTATCCCGAAGATTATTCCATAGATTACTTTCTTTCATTTGAAAGAGTGATCATTTTAGCACCTTGCTCACTCATCCATTTACGCATTAATTCATGTAATCGTTTACCCTTAACTCCTAGTTCTTTTAAGGAGTCCTCTTTACTTTTATACCTGACATAACCCTGATAGTAGTCTCCATCCCCTAGCTGACAGCGACGTATGATCTGCCAGACACGTTGTTTAGTAAGGTCATACTGATGGGCTAGTCCGTCCATCGTCACCTCACTGTTTTTGTAGTCAATGTAAATTTGACTGTTTCTGTCAAAATGTTCTTTTTGTTCTATTTCACTAATCCCTTTCATTGAAAGCCTCCTCATAAGACGTTGTTGCATTACCCCAAGTAGTTCCTAACTCAGCATCTACTACATTTGGGACTTCTAATTGAACACAATTTTCCATTATTTCTTTTATTTCTTTTGCTTGTTGTTTTGTTTCTACTGATATATCTAGCTCATCGTGTACTTGGACATGTGGCACGTAGCCTTCTTTGTAAAGATCCAGCATAGCTTTCTTAGTCATATCTGCAGCTGATCCCTGTATTAAACGGTTCAGTGCTTTATATGTATAAGACCTTGCTATGTTTTGTTCACCCCATTTATCTACAGCATCTTCGTAAGGAAGAGGTATAGTGCGGTCTCCGCGAGGTTCATAAAGGTTAAACCTACACTTCCTGCCTAAGAGTGTAGTCACGTGTCCACGATTGCTGGCATTCCGCATACATGAATCAGCTAAAGCCTTAACAAAAGGAACTCGCTGATGATACCTAGCTATCAAATCCTCAGCCTCTGCGTCAGAGATGCCTAGTGTATAGATTAATTTCTTTTTCCCCATACCGTAAGACAAAGCAAGATTAATATCTTTAGCTTGTTTTCTAGGTATGTTTGCCATATCCGCAACGATCTGGTGGAAATCAGCATTTTCATCTCGGTACTGAACAACAGCATCTTCTGCTCCAGGTTGTTTAGTTAAAGAGGCATAATGCACAGTCAATCTAGGCTCTTGCTGGCTATAGTCAAAAGCACCCCATAAACACCCATCCTCAGGGACAAAAAGCCCACGTATCAAAGGTCCAAGTTCTGGGTCTCGAGCTGGTACTTGTTGTAGATTAGGGGTACTGTAGCTGAACCTGCCTGTCACCGTGCCACCGTCATCAGAACGTAAGGGGTGCATTTGACCGTGTATCCTACCGTTATGAGAATGCTCGAATATCATCTTATCTATGAAAGTCGTACGCATCTTGTTATATCTGCGTGCTTTCACAATAGATTGGGGCAACACATGGGAGTGTCCTTCTAACCACTGAGCAGTAAAACTCGGCTGGTTAGACTTAGGGGTTCTTGGGTAAGTGAGTCCTGCTTTATCAAAAACTTTTGCTATTGACCTAGCGTTCCACACCTCTATAGCTGTACCGTAGTCTTTGGTTATCTGGTCTAGAAGTTTGTACTCCGCACCTTTTAGATACTTAGATTTTTCATGTGCAGCATTTTCGTCAACCCTGACACCATTCCAACGCATTTCTAAAAGCAGAGGCAGTAAATCTCTTTCTAAAGAATATATCTTAGTGATTTCTTCTTTCTCTATCAAAGACTTGAATACTTGCCAAAGTTTTAATGTTAAAACAGCATCTTGCTCAGCGTAAGGTCCAACATAGTTAGAAGGAAGTTTCCACATCCCTGACTTTGGGTCTACCCCAAAAGAATGTGCTGCTTCCCTAAGTAAAGACTCATCTTTACGCTCCCCACAATACTCAGAACCAAGTGTGTCCAAAGAGTACCTGTTCCTGTTTTCGTTTATTAAAGGTGCAGCAATCATGGTGTCTTGTATAACACCATTGACTTTAACCCCTAATCTCCTCAACCAACCGACATCGTACATAGCATTATGAAATATTTTATCACAAGGCAAAGACATCTGTTTTTTCAACCAACTGACAACAAAATCTTTTTCAAGGTTTCCTCCTCCTTGGTGTCCAAAGGGTAGATACCCCGACCAGTGTTCAGTAGCTAATGAAACACCAACTACCTCCCCTGTATCAGTAGCCCATCCTGGACCTTTAGTAATTAAGTCAGGGTCACGTGTCTCCAAGTCTACTGCTATCTCTTTAGCATTAGTCAAGTCAGGGAGAACTTGTGGGGGTGACCAATTACTTTCAGGGGTAAATAAAGGTAGTTGTTGTGACATTATTTTTTCTTTGCCTTTTTACGAGTTATTTTAACAACTTTTTTCTTTGGGGCTTTCCCGCCAACGTAAGCTTCGTTAACATCAGGGGTTGCCTTATCGTCTGCCTTATAAGTGCCTTTTTTAGTTCTAGCACGTTTGGGCTTTTCTTTGACAATTTCTGCCTCTGTGACACTGTCTGGTAAATGTTCTTCAGGTCGATATTGATCTAAGATCACTTCTCCTGCTTTTTCCATCTCAACAGCTTTTCTTTTTTCTTCAAAAGGACTAGCGTAAGCGTCCCTAAATTGTTCTCTAGGGCTTTTTGACCCTTTCCCGAATATCTTCTTCCAAAATCCAAACATGATTAACCTCCTTTGGTGATATGTTCTTCTACTAATAACAAATAGCGACGAAGGTCTTGTATATCGTCCAAGATGCCCTCACTACGTTTGTCTGAAGCATAAGCTTTAAACACATCATAGTTTTGAGCAGTAACTTGGAGCTCAATACGATCCCACTTCCTCGCCAACATCATGAAGGCTCCTACACCTCCACGCTTACGCCATGAATCGCCATAAGATTTTTCTGCTTGATCCAGACATGCTGCATCATTTAACGCAATTCTTTTAATTCTTTTATTTACCATAATCTTCACAAATCTCCTTATAAGCACACCAACGACAAGAGTCATCAGAAGGGGTTGCTTTATATTCTAAGTCTGTGCACATCTTTGTTGCACGTTTAGTAAAGTCAACCTGTACTTCCTCTATCTCTTCCCTAGTGAAAGCGTGTCTTGTTATTTTTTGATGGTCTAAGTACCATAGCTCCGTCTCTACGTTTTGTAGCTCTGGAAACCGAGTAAAAACCCCACATGCATAAAGAGAACACTGATCTCTATAGCCTGTCTGGTTAGACCAGTACTTACCTGTTTTAAAATCGATTACCTTTCCAAAACTATCTTCTTTGAAGAAAGCATCAATTTTATAACGACCCCAAGTATTGTCACCAACCCAAGGGGCGATAGCCCAGTCTTTATCAAAAGCCCAGTCCTGCTCTACATGTACCTTTTCAGTTAACCAATCTTCCCTCAGCTTTTCAAAAGCTTCAGCGAAAAGTTTTAACTCTTTAGGCATAGTCTTTTTCTTACCTATAATATAGTCCTCGGCTAACTGATGAATATGAGTACCCCTCTGAGCAGCAGGGTGCTGTTTCTGGGGTATCTTTTCTATGTAGCTGTAGTAAGCCTTCTTGGGACAACTTTCATAAGTGCCCAACCTGCTGTAAGACCAACGGTCTATGTTTGTCATAATACTGCCTCTATGTCTTTATGAGATTCTTTAGTTTCTTTTCTACGCTGTAGCCAAAGATCACAAGCTAAACTCCAGTCAGTTGCTTTTATGTTCTGTGTTTCTTTGATAGCTAAGTCTATGTTACCATCTTTGTACAGAGCATAACTTCTAGCGATGGGTATCGCTACTTCTCTAAAGAAAGGTTCTTGGAAACCAGCATGGGCTTCCAGCTTGTAAGCCTTGTGCTTATATCTTTTTAGTTCATACATAAACATATCTAATTCATTAAGCCATGTATTATAATCCACACTTATGATAGGGTAGGGGTTTATGTGGTCTAACTCATACTCATTGTTATAACCTAGAAGTGGGTACTTGTAAGCGTAGTAATCTTGATTAGGCATCTGTTCCCTAAGATTTTCATAGACTTCTTGGTAAGCGTGGTAACTGTCACTGATTTGACTATACTCACCTAGTTCAACACCAACAGCTCCTGCTATGAATTCTTGAAGCATTGACATATGAACTGCATTGGCACCGTAAGCACCCCAGATTATATCATTACTCCTGCAACACACTGTCATAAACAACTTGTTATCTCTAATTTTAAAATAGATATTTGTATTACATGGAACATCTAAACCTGCTTTACCTAAATCTTTATTTGCATCCCACATCTGTAATACACATCTTCTGTTATCAGGGTCAGCCCATAGTGCCTCAATAATCATTTTGATCTGGTCTTTGTGGAAGTAGCTTCTCCACCTGTGTCCATAAGCACCCCACAAAGTTTCACCATCATCACTAAAAGTTTCCATGCGTTTGACATAAAAAGCTACAGTCTCTACATCTTTAGCTCCAGACAACATCCATAAACTTTCGATGAAATGAAAGAAAGGGTGTGCATCTCTTTCTGGTGAGAACAGTACTCTTTCGTTTGGGTTTTGAAATGTGGTAGTTACAGGGGTAGAGGCTTCTAACACCCTCCCTGCCCGACTATCACGGTAATCTCCATCTATTTCCAGGAGGTCTAAGCCTTTCCTTAGAGCGTCATTTACGTTTTTACTTTGAATAACTTGCATATGCCTTCTTCCAACTTATAACTACGTCTTGTCTAGTACCCCATCCCCACGCAGTTTTTGTTTTCTTTTCTACTACACGAACAAAACCTTTATGTAGTTCCCCCATTTTGACTGCAGCCTCTGCCTGTACTTCTGGGGTTCTATAAGTAGAGCAACCTCCATCAGCGTTAGACTGTTTTTGTCCTTGGGCATAGTAGAAGCTGACCTTATTAGGGACACCTGCTTTTAACAATTGAAGAGCTATGTCAAAGTCTTCCATAACTCTGACTCTTCCATGCTCGACTAAGTCTTTGCAGATATCAAGATCATATGCTAAGACGCGTAAGTATCGAGTATTCTCAGCAGTAAGTGCTTCTACCCTGTTGTTGCCTTCCCTAGCTGATATGCCACAGTGCCCATAACCTTGATCCATCCATTCTTCAAGTAACCCGAAAACTCCGTGATATTCTTCAGGTTCTAAATAACGTAAGTGCCAGTCTGTAAGACTTTTACGAACATAAAACCTTAAATCATCGTCAAGCATTACTATCCTCGGGTCATCCGTTTGATCCCAGATATACTGCCTGACTCCTGAGATACCTTTAATATCTTCAGGGACAACTAATAAATTATCGTGTACTTTAGCGTAGTCTTCTTCTTCAGAAGCATCTACAACTAAAGTAGTCTTTGCCTTTATTTCGTCAGGCATAAACGATAGAGTAACTTGGTCTGTTGACCTACTCTTACTTGGTATAAATATTCTCATATTTCCCAGTCCTCCTTTTTTCTACTTGGTTTATACTGTGCTCGAGGTTTTCCTTGACCTAAACGAACACGCTCATATTTATCAAACTCGCAAAGACAATGCTCTATATCTCTCATCTCCAGGACAGGTACATGATTTTCTATATTTCTGTCACTGACCATCAATAGTGTATACATCTCACGGCAAGATTCTTTTTTAGATAAAGAGTTTTTAAGGTCTCTACCAAATATTCTATTTAATCCTCTAACTGCTCCTGGACCAGCGTTAGCCCACGTATTTATATCACGTGCATTTTCTAAATGTTTGCTATGTCTTAAATCAGTCACTACTTCATAAGCCATAAACCCACTAAAACCTGCATAGGGTAGGTACTCTTTCCAGCTCATCTCTAATGAGGTCGTGTGTAATTTAGGAGGTTTATTATAAAGAGGTGTCAGTATTTTATCTATTGTCTGTTCGACTTTCGTACCTCCCAGTGTTCCTGTTAGCATATAAGCACCTGTGTACACTTTTTTCTTAGAGTCCATCCTAGTGTGCATGATGTCTTTTATTCTTTTCGGCTCCCATGTCTCAGGAAACCCTATCTCTTCAAGAGTTGCTGGCCAATTGATTTGCCTAGCCATAGACATAGCAAACGGTAAGTTAGGGTGGTCAGCGTAAGGCTCTTTCCAGTTTTTTCTTAACCATTTAGTGACCGTATCTAATTCCCTAAAAACATTACAGAAACTGTACTTAGTGAGTATCTCATCTTCGCTCCAAGGGAACTGTGCTCCTGATTCTTTATTGAGGTATATTGCGTGCCTTTCGTTAATAAAATTAAAGAAAGCGTTTTTTCTTTTTACTTGATCTAGTGAGTCCACCATTCTGGCTCCTTACGTTTAGTCCACACAGCGAAATGTTTTTCACCTAAGTAATATTTTCGATATGCGGATACAGGGTCTTGATTAACTTTATACTCTTCTGGCATACACTGAGGTCGTACCAAATCGGAAGTGAGGGGGAGTGTGTCAGGTGCGGGCATAGGTTTAACTACGTCAGCCGACTTATGATTAACTGAGCGTCCATAACGCCAGCAAAATTCTTCATTTAATTTTAGGGTTAGTTCTTTAAGCCACAGCCAGTTCTCTTGACTAGCACCAACCCAAAGAGTACAGGGGTGTTTTTGATGTACAGCTTTATAAGGGGCGGTATAACCTGAGTCCCATGTAGCGGTACACAACATCTGAGCACTTTCTAATATCATTTTAGATACGTGTTTATCACAGTGAGACTGAGCCACTACGTTTACGTTTTGAGGATTATCTAATAAAAATATATTCATACCTACCACTTTACTATAACTACTTTACTATGTATAGACATTAGTAAGCAATTGTAAAATACTTGTTTGTTGAAGACTGGATTACATGTAGGTTTTGTTTAGTTCTTGTTATGCCTACATAAAAAGTTCTATTTTCTGTGTCTGGGTTTACTGTCAGTTCTTCCCACGTGCTTCCTGCTACATCTGTGAGTAAAACTACGTTGTCTGCCTCACCACCTTTGGAAGCGTGTATTGTCGTTAGCTTTATTCTTGGTGTGTTTGTATTCTCGTTTCTTCTGAGGCATGAAATCAAATATTCTCTTTCTTTAACACCCAGCCTGTCAAAAGCTTCGTGCCATATATTTTCTACAAGGAGACCATGACTATCTTTCAAGTTCTGTAGTGTGTAAAAAGAATTAGTGTCTGCATGTGTGAGACGTTTCTTACCTCTTTGAATACCCTTCCCCACAGACATGTATGAGTATATTGCTTTTACTCTTTCAAAAGAGACAGCCTCCCCTTTTCTTAGCATTTCCCAAGATTTGACTGCTATAAGGAGGTTTTCACTAACTGATAACGTATTATTCCTTTGATAAAGATACCCTAACGAACGTAGATGCGACTGTACGTTGTTTAAAAGGTAGTTATTTCTAGCAAGTATCAACCACTCTCCTTCACTGAAGTCTATATGCTCATAAGAACGGTGGTAATGTACAGAACCTTCATCTTCTTTCGGTATCCATTCTTTACTTCTTCTTTCTTTGACCCTTTTTATAACATCTTGAGCGATTTTATGTATTGATTTAGGAACTCTGTATGATTGAGTAAGCTCTATAATGTTACCTGAAAGGTTTATAAACTTTTCTACATCTGCTCCTGCCCATTTAAAAATAGCTTGGTCATCATCCCCTGCTATGTAGACATGTTCAACTTCTTCTGCCAACTTAGTCACACACTTCCATTGTAAAGCTGATAAATCTTGAGCTTCATCTACTATAAGTACATCTAGCTTAGGAATAGTGGTTAGTTCAATAAACTTTTCAAGCATGTCTGTGTAGTCTAGTAAGAAATTAGTATCTTTGTATTTTTTATATGACCTACAAAACCAGTCGTAGTGCATCCAAGAAAAATCTGGGTTACTCTTGTTGTATTGAGTTTCATGGTCTAAACACTGGTTTCTACCTGTATTCTCTAAAAACAGCATTTTATCTGCAGTCGTCGTGACTCTAATGGCACCTTCAAGCATGTTCCAACTGCCACTTAGCTTTTCACCCAAAACCTCACCGAGCTCTCTGAAGTTGTTTCCCGCCATAACATCTGCCTTGCCTAGTTTTAAAGATTGATAACAAAGTGAGTGTATTGTACGGAAGTACGGTAAGTCATCTGTGTCTAAGTCGAACTTTTGTGTAGCCCTTCCCAACGCTTCGTTTGCAGCTTTCCTAGTGAAAGCTAAGTAACCTATCTTCTCTGGTGCGTAACCTTCTTCTATCAATTCTTCAGTCTTTTTTAACAGGAAAGTTGTCTTTCCCGTTCCTGGAGGACCCACTACTATGTTCCACATAATTTTTCCATCTTTTAAATGTTTGAGTTTCTAAGTCCCAAAACAATCCTTTATAACAATTTTCTTCTTCCCACCAATTCCATCTAGGCATTAGAACGGATCCTCCTTCATTTCTGGGGTTCTTAGACCCTCTTCTTCATACTCAAAAGCTTTTATTGCCCACACGTTGACACCTTTTTTCTTTATGTTCCAAAACTCATGCACCGCTCCTAAATCTTTTAACTTTGAAGCCATACTGTTTAAAGGCAGGTCGGTGAAACGATGTTTCATTAAGTAGTCTCTTAGATCACTAAGCCTAAAGTAAGTTTTGTGTTCCTCAGTCCAAGGTTTACCTAAGAGTATCTCATCTCTGGCTTGGGCTTGGGCTAAGTCAGTACAGAAAGATTCTAAATGCTCCATAAACTGACCCTCAATAGAAGCGTCTTCACTTACTTCTATAATTTCCATACCGCTCCCCATTAAATGTTGGACTAAGTTTTGCCACCCTCTTTCGTTAAGTCTAGGAGGCATTATATTAAGCTGTTCCATACATACTCTTTGGAACTTTATTTGATTCTGTAACTGCTCTGTCGTTAACTCAATGCGTCTATCATCTATAGACATAAACCACAAAGGAGGTTTTGTACCTAACTTAGCTAGGCTAGAAAAAGTAGGAGCACCATGTGCGTCACCAACACCGTGTTTACAGGTAAGGCATTTATTCCTATTGCAGTAAGAACGTATAGGTTCATCAGAACACTTATAGTTATACTCTTTCTTTGATAATGTTTTTATCAAAGTCAGTACTTCAGAAGCAGGCAAAGGTGGGTGAACATATTGTCGATTATAGTCCTCTATCTTTTTTTCCCATTCATCTGCGTGGGCTTTCTTTAAATACACCCCTATGTTAAATAGTCCATTATTCCTAGTACCCTCTGGGAACCCTTGTTTTAATAAAACTTTTAAACAAGGTGGACCATCCGTTAATTCTTCAGCGTTAGGTATTTGTATGTTGTTTAGTTGCTCCCTAGTTACTTTACGTTTCTCAGCAAAATTTAGGAAGTCTTCTAAAGACAGATTTTCACCATCTTTATTATAACCGTACCTTGTTGAACCCTGACCCCCAAAGTAGGGCATGTTTAACCATGAGCCAACATCACTACGGTCTACTAATATTTCTCTTTGTTTAGGGAATATCTCAACACCCCCATAACCCAGTGCTGCTGATAAATCTCTAAGTACGTCTTGCATTTCTCCTGCAGGTACGAATTCTTTTGTAAACAAGAAGATGTGAGCACCACCGCTTTTACTACGACAAACAACTAATGGAAAGTTTAAGTTTTCCACCATCCCTACTAAATGTTTAAATTCTAAGGGGTATACATCGACATCGATACAGCCCCAACATACTTTGTTTTCTTCGTTTATTGGTATAACACCTATACCGTAATTCCCTTCTAAGTGACTAAGCCAGTGCTTTAATTCAACACCACCACTTCTTATTGTTTTTGCAACACCTTTTTGTTTAACATCAGTGGTGTCACTGATTTCAAATGTTCCGTGAGCTCTACCTGAGCCTTCAAATAATTCATAAAATTTCTGTGCAGTTTCTGTCATCTTTTCTCTTAGTTAAAAAAGTAAGGGGGAGAATTTTAATCCTCCCCCAAACTTATCAGCTAGGCTACTTCTTCTTGAGAGCTATAAGATATAGCATTAACAGTACTACCGAACTCTTTTGCAGAGCTGTATAGATCTGCTTCACTTCCTATGAGCATTCCTAAGTTAGTAATATTCCAACCGTACCAGCTCCCAGAGTCATTAGACTCAGGTACTGCTGTCAACTTGTACTTGTGACTATAGGTCGCAGGAGTGAACATTTGTCCCTCTGTGCCTTTAATCTTAATACTAGCCATCATGGAGTTCCACCTTTTAGACTTTTTAAGTTGTGTTCCTGTCATGGCTAGCATAACTGGAGTAAAACTTCCATCTTCCTTGACCTGCAAAACATAATGGTTAGCAGTTGTTTGGATAGTGTTACCGTTTGGTAGGATATCTTGGTATCTTTCATTCTTCGTAGTTTGTTGAAGTATGGAAGCATCATCGTAAGTAGCGACTAAACCGCCACCTCTTTCTGGACCCCACTCCAAGAAGACACGTTTATAAGAAACAGGTATTATGGTTATACCTTCTTCACCAGACCAAAACTCGTTTGATACGGTGTTGAAGATATCTCCTACACTTATTCCTTCGATATGTGCCCCATCGTGTTTTTGTGCTTGTGGGCTTAAAGCCTGTACAAGTTTTATACGAGGGATTACAAGATCATCCTGTGTTACATTCTCAAGACCTGCACCTGCGTCATCCATAAAGTTGACAGCAAGGTCAGTTCCACCTTTTTCTTTTGCTAATTTTTCTTCAGCCATTTTTAATTACCTTTTGTTATTTTGGTTTTTTGACCTACATATATATTCAAGGTATCAAAAGGGAGATCGTTACCTTTTTCTACCTGCTCTCTGACAAAACCTTTTAAAGTCATCGGCTCTACCCATTCCTTTTGTTCAGGGTGGAAACCGTCTTCATCAAGTTTCGATATCAAAGAGGATGCAGTATCATCTTCAGCTCTTCCAAAGCTTACTGACACTGTATTTTTAATTAGATCCGCATGTCCGTTCGTACGGAGCCAATCAAAAGCTTCTTCTTTATTTTCCATTGTTATTCTTGCACTATAGAAAGGAGTGACACTAACCCTAGTGCCATCTATTAAACTAAACTCAGAAACTCCAACTTCTTGGAGGGCTTCTGGGAGTTGTACCTCCGCTACTTGTTTAAGTTCTTCTTTGTACCCTTTTAATTGTGCCTCTGCGTTTTTAATTACAGCTTCTAGTGAAGCTTGCTTTTCAGCGAGCTCTGCTATAGTTTTAAGTTCTCCATCATCTAACTGTACGCCAAGACCATCTTGACCATCTTTTTCCATGTTTTCTAAAATCGACATTTATACCTCTAATTGTATTGAATAATATTTATACTCTCTATTATCCCACTTTAGTATTTTTACTCTTTTATAATTACTAAGTAAAGCGAAGTGTGTAGCAATTCCTATTGCTATCGGATCTCCTATTAATAATAGGTAATCTTTTTCATCAAAAAGTGAGAGAGAATCCTCAATAAGAGAGATCACTTGTTCAGGGTTGTATAGGATATTTTCAGACTCGTTTAATATAAACTGCAGTTCGCCATATTCTTTAGCGGACATGATGTTTTTCTTTTTGTCTGGTTTTTGAACCACATAGACTGTCATAGTTTTCTCTTTTATCTTAGGTTAGAGTATAAACTATAAAACAGTTAAGTAAAGTGATAGAAATACAAATGTACTATTAGCTATTATAGGGATGTAAATTTTTTAAAAAATAAAAACTGTTTTTTGACAGATTTAGTCAATAGCTCAATATATTTTCATTTACTTTGTTGTTGTTTAGAGGGTTTCCGTTATATTGAGCTAGAGTATTGTCTCAGTATTGGGTGTTTTACTCAATATCTATTGATTACGTGTGTTTAAATCTTTTAAAATCTCTTTACATATATAAAACCCTATTATATCCTATAGGAGGATAGCTAGAGTACCTACCACAAAACGTAAATCTACACATACTACTAGTTATCCACCTAGATAAAAGAGACTATGCTGGAATACGAATACAAAACTGAACCATACGACCACCAAAAAGAAGCCCTTGAAAAATCATGGGAACAAACAGAACACGCTTTATTTATGGAGATGGGTTGTGGTAAATCTAAAGTTTTACTAGACAACATAGCGTTACTGTATTTAAAAGGCTTAATTAATTCAGCTATTATCGTGGCACCTAAAGGTGTTTATGATAACTGGGTTGACGGTGAGATACCCATCCATGTCCCTGACTACATAACTAAGAAAGTTTATAGATGGTCACCTGCTGAAACACAAAAGAACAAATCCATGAGAGAAGACATATTGAAGTTTTCTACTGACCTACATTTTGTTGTTATGAACATAGAGGCTTTCAGCACTAAGAAAGGAACAGATTTCGCTTCTAAGTTTTTACTAAACAAAAGAGCCTTGTTTGCTATAGATGAAAGCACAACTATTAAATCACCCACAGCTACCAGAACTAAAAACACAGTACGTTTAGCGAAGTACGCAGTACACAGAAGAATACTAACAGGCTCACCAGTCACACGTAGCCCACTAGATTTATACACTCAGTGTGAGTTCTTAGACCCAAGTCTTTTAGGGTTCAGTAGTTACTACAGTTTTAGAGCAAGGTTTGCTGAGATGGTAGACCGAAGTGCTGGAGGTCGTACTTTTAAACAAGTTCTCGGTTACAAAAATTTAGACGAATTAAACGCACTCATACAACCGTTCAGTTACCGTGTTTTAAAGAAAGACTGTTTAGATTTACCAGACAAAGTTTACACAGTTCGTAAAATAGAGATGAGCCCAGAACAAAAAAAGGCTTATGACGAATTAAAAAGATACGCTATGACTGAGCTGAGCAACAGTGAGCAAGTTTCTGTTACTTCTGTAATAACTCAGCTATTGAGACTACACCAGATATCGTGTGGTTTTACTAGGACAGATACGAAGCAAGACGTAGAGTTAAAATCAGCTAGACTTGAAGAACTTATGAATATCTTAGAAGAAACAGACGGAAAAATAATTATATGGGCTAATTACCGATACGACATACAGAGGATTGTAAGATCCATACAAGACGAGTATGGACAAGGCTCAGTAGGTGCTTATTACGGTGATACTTCAGACGAAGACAGACGTAAAACGGTACAATTGTTTCAAGATAAAACAAGTGAACTAAAATACATAGTAGGTAATACTCAAACAGGGGGGTATGGGATCAACTTGACTGCTGCCAGTACGGTGGTTTATTATTCTAATAACTTTGACCTTGAGAAACGATTACAGTCTGAAGACAGAGCACACAGGATAGGGCAAGTCAATAAAGTAACATATATTGATATCATCTGTAAAAACACTGTAGATGAAAAGATAGTAACCTCATTGAAAGCCAAACAAAACATAGCTTCTAAAGTTCTTGGGGAAGAAAGATCTTGGAAAGACTGGATAATTTAACCGATATAACTTGTGTTCTTATACTGAGCTTTCAATCTAACCTCTGGATTAAAACCTTGTTGCTTTAAAGATTTAGAAGGTTTATGTACCGTGACTTGTTTCTTTTTGATGTTAACTGGTTTAGGTAAAGTCATTATACCTTCACGAACTGGACCACCTTCATCTAATTCTTTTAAAGCTGTAGGAGTATTATACATTAATTTACCAGTGTCTTTATCTTTTACACCCCTTATCATTTTACCGTCAAGAACTTGAAGATTGAGCTTACCTGCTTCTATCGTAGTGTAACCTTTCCAACCTCTTTCCCCAATTTCTTCAGCAATAGTTTCTAATACATCCCAGTTTGGTTTTTGAAAGTCTGCTAAGTCTTTTATGGTTTTTTCTGTTTCGTAATCGAATTTTTGAATTCTTTCTGCAACTGTTCTATCGTTCCTAAGAGAACCATCTTTCCCATACAGATCTTTTTTAATTTTATCTCTTTTAATCCTATATTCATTGCCTATGTATTTTCTATGTTTTTCGTTTCTAGCGTCAAGAATACTGTTGGTGTATTTTTTATTTAAAACTGTAGGAATAACTCGTGCGTTGACATTTAAAGCGTCGTCTCCACCTTGGGCAAAAACCCTAGCAGTATCAAAATCAGAAGAAACAGAAAAAGAAGGAGACCTCCCTGAGGAATAACCTGTAGACTGTTTAGGTGCGGGAACACGTACACCTATTTCACTAACTTCGTCACCCATTCTTTCAAACCGTACAGGGTCATTTGTTCCATGATAACTGGGTTTGTTTACGAAGACCTCTTCTAGTGTTTCTCCACCCTTAACCTTAGGAGCACCCCTAAATGATGCTGCTTTTGCCCCTAAACTAGTTATCCCAGTTGCAATTTTATTACGGATAGGAGCAGGGACAGCCATCCTATAAGCTCTACCGTAAGGGAAAAGCATAAATGCTGCTTCAATACCAACTTTTTTTACAAATGCTTCTCCTTCAGGGCTGCGCAAATACTCCCGTTGAGCTATCATCTCGTCCATCTTCATGTTAGAGTATTGTTCTAACGGATTAGAAGGTGGGTTTCGTCTTTCTCCTGGCAACATAATTTAGTTTGCTAAAGGGTTATCGTTTTGTTTATCTATCTCAATCCAGATTCTTTCAACATCATTAGTTAATGCGGCAACACTTGATTTTAAATCACTGGTGTCTGGTATAACCAACCCATCAATAGACTTGTTTATGTACTCAACAGAGGTCTCTATACTGGCAAACCTTTCTTCAATAAGTTTTTGAGATGATTCTGTGTCACCTATCCCACCTATCTGTGCTTCAAGGTTTTCTAATCTATTAACGTAGGTTGCCCCAGTGTACCCAAAGCCAGCTAAAGTTCCTACTATGCTCACTAATGCTATGAGTTGTGTAGTTTTGTTTTCGAACCAGTCCATAATGTCTCCTATAAGTTTGGTTGTTGCCCTATCATACTATTAATTCGGTTGAAATTACTACTAGCTAACCCATAAAAAGCTGTGATATTGTCTGGAATATAAACGTCCTCGTACACAGTTCTTGGTTCGTACCAAGTTTCAACTTGAGGGATAGAAACAATTTTATAAGCTTCAAAAGAAGGCACGTAACCTAGATAAGCAACCAGTGTTGATTCGTCACCGTATTTACCAGTCTCTTGTTGTTCTTCTTCAGCTTCTTCTTTTTGGGATTTTATGTTTTGGGCAACTATTTGATCAGCTATTTGGTCAGCTTCACTTGCTGTCATCACCCCTGAAACCGCAGTATCTATGTCCCCCTGCATGTCTTGAACTTGTACTTCAGCCATAACTATCTGAGGATTATTATCTAAACTAATCATCGGAGTAACAACTACAGAAACATTCCCTGTGCCTCCTGAACTCATAGATAAAATTTGATTAGTTTGAACAGTAGCTGAAGCTATCTGATCAGACATACTAGGGGAGTTGCTTGTACTTACTCCACTCGAACTGCTTGAAGCACTAGAAGTATTTGTTACCGAACCACTCCCAGAATAACCAGACCCTGAAGTTCTTGAACTGTTGTTCGCAGTTCTAATAGTACTTGCTACTACAGATAAAGCTGAACGACTTACCGAACTTTTTTCTTGGTTAGGGACACCTTCTTCTTCGGCAAAGAGCTCTTCGGCAAAGTCTTCTTCAATGGCTTCTTCACGACGCTCTTCTTGGCGGTCTTCTTCGGTAAAAACTTCTTCACGGTTTTCAGCAACCTGCTGTTCTTCAATGATGTCTTCAGCTTCTGCCAGCTCTTCTTCAAACCATTCTTCAAGTTCTTCCATAGTTTCAAACTCTTCTCTTTCAATTTCTTCAATATTCTCATTTTCTAACTCCTCTCTAATTATTGTCTCAAATACAAACAACTCAGGTAAATCTTCCAACACAGGTAGTGCATCAAATGGTAATATCTCGTATGTTTCTATTTCATTTAGCACTACTTGTTCGTCGTATTCTTGTAACAACATGTCAACGTCATCATAAGAAGTGTGTGGGGTAGTGTCCCAAACTACTGTTCCGTCATTACTAAATTGAACTTCTGCTCCATACCAGTCGTCAACTTGTTCTTGACCAAATTCTTGTCTATCTATTTCGTACCACTCTTCGTCTGTAAATTCCATGTTTGCGTAAGGGTCATCATCGTAGTTAAATTCTTCTTCATAACCGTAATCAAATTCTTCTTCATTGTAATATGCATAAGAGTCTTCTAGTCTATATCCTGGACAAGCTATATCGTGCTGAGTGTCTTGTTGGCAGCTATAATCGAATAGTGCATTTTCATAGTTAGGACAGTTTACGTTGTTTAATGCATCAGTACAGTCTATACTATTTCCAGAACCTGCTCCGTACAAAGACCCGCCACTTTCTAACAGATTGTTTGTAGAGGTGTCATTCCAATTTGTATTTACACAATTACTTGCGTTGGTAGATCCTGTATTACATTCATCGTGGAAA
>Ga0209535_1000891_pt1 | contig 20740 bp, 22 predicted proteins | sample LinPmetageLP28_FD_184041 | JGI IMG/M metagenome (GOLD analysis project Ga0209535, IMG submission 184041) | Marine viral communities from the Pacific Ocean - LP-28 (SPAdes) (version 2) | ecosystem: Environmental > Aquatic > Marine > Oceanic | place: Pacific Ocean | collected 2009-08-22
ATACTCCTAATGCACAAGGCTTAACCCATGTTAGAGTTTCTAACAACAGTACAATTATTACAAGTGGTTATAATCTATGTCTTCTGGAAGGAGGCTCAGGTAGTACACCTATTTGTAGAGATAGTTCAGAAACACTAGCAAAAAATACCACCACTGTTGCCAATCAGTTATTATCAGGGCAGGTTGTGATAACTAGAACAGATGGAACAAATGGAAGCACATTTGATTATCATGCAAGTTCCAGCATTAATATTGGCCCTATACGTGTGACGCAAGGTTCTGCTAATATTACTTTAAGTGCAGTTTTAGAAAGAATTGAAATAGATTTTGAAGGTAACTCTACTGGTGGTGATGTTACTTTGTATGGAGGATAACAATGGCTAATACAAAAATAGAAATAAACTGTGCAACAGGTTCTAAAACATCTGTTAATAAAACAGATTCTGAAATAGCAGAAAAACAAAACAGGTTGACAGTTCAACTTACACAAAATAACCGTTACGATAGAAATGTTTTACTACAAGAAACAGATTATTTAGCTTTAGCAGATCACACCTTATCTTCTTCTATGACAGTTTATCGTCAAGCACTACGTGACTTACCTGACCACTCCAACTGGCCTAACTTAGAGTCAGATGACTGGCCTACGAAGCCGTAAGCTATGAGTAATATAAACCTTACACCAGAAGAGTTAGAGGATATGCTAGATCGTGCAGCTAGACGAGGAGCTAAACATGCTCTTAGTTCTATAGGTTTATTAGATGATGATGCACATAAAGATATTACAGAAATGAGAAGTCTTATAGAAGCTTGGCGAGATACACGTAAAGCATTTTGGACTACTACCATAAAGGTAGCTACAGTTACTGTCCTAACTTTTATTGCTGGTGCAGTATGGATGACAGTAAATAAATAATGAGGAACTACTGTCGTGATAGAAGTATTAGCATTAGCTGGTGCAGTAACTAAAATAGCAAGTTCAGTAAGTGCTGCAGTACAAGCAGGACGAGATGTATCTGACTTGTTACCTCACTTTGGTAGGTTAGCTAAACTAGAAGCTGAAATAAATATTGCAGAGCAAGGTAGGCATAAAGGCCCACTAGGTAGACTAACATCCTCAGAAGAAGAAGGCTTTGCAATAGCACAAGCCAAGATGAAACATAAAGAAGCACAGAATGAACTTAGGTCTGTGTGTCAACTATATGGCCCACCCGGAATGTGGGATTTAGTTGTAAAAGAACAAGCTGCTGCTAGAAGTAGACAAAAGAAAGCATTGGAAGAGCAAGCTGCTGCTAGAGACAAATTATTTTGGGGTATCTCAGTTGTGCTAGGAACACTAGTTTTTATTGGGGGAACAGTCTTAATGATCTGGGGTTTAGATACAGCAGTTAATGGATAAAGTAAAGGTAAAATTATGGGAATTACAAGCAAACAAAAAGCAGATATAGATAAACTTACCGAAGGTAACTCTGCTGCTAAAGCTCGTATTCAAGCAAGAGTAAATAAACTCCTTCAATCCAAAGGTAAAAAACCTGTTATGCAAATGGCTCCGGGTGGTGATGTTCGATATCGTAGTCAGTACGATAAACTTGTAGCTCAACAGCAAGGCTCAACACAACCTGTTATGCCCGGAACTCCCGGTACAGAAAACTATCAAGATAGTCTTGGCCCTGCAAAAACTGACAATCAAAACTTTCAATTACCCGGCTTCGGAAAACCAAGACCACGAGCAAAAGAACCAGTAGAAACACCAGTAGAAACACCAGTAGAAACACCAGTAGAAACTACTACTGCTGCACCTACACTTACAACCCCAGATAATTTAACAACTACTTATGCTATAGATGACCCTCGTAATCCTAATTATGTAGCACCAGATCAACCAATAAATATACCTTCAGATGATCTTATTGTCCGACCTAATATACCTGAAGAACAACCTTACAATTACTTTAAAACTTTAAACCCAGATGGAACTTATAATTACAAAAGAGTTCAAGGTATGGGTAGAACTGCAAATGATCTTGAATCAACTAAAGAAGAATATGAAGCTTCTCTAAAAGATAAAGAAACAGAATCTTTACCTGATCCTAAAGATAGTGTTGTAAAAGAAGAAGATATACCTGACACACCTAACGGAAAGTTTGCTAAAGAAATACTAGAAATGTCAACAGGTTTAAGAGAACCTGATTTAAAGTATGACTTTAATGGTGATGGTAAAGTTACAAGTCAAGATGCTTTAGATATGGCTAAGTATGATATTACTTCACCAGCACCAGTAATGCCCGATGATGTTGTAGAACCTGTTAAAGATGAAGCTATCTTTGATGCTGAAGCTTATATGGATGCTAACCCTGAAGTTAGAGAGTCTTACGAAGCTACACCACCCGGCAGAACACCTTATGATAGTTATGTAAGATATGGTTCAAAAGAAGGTAAAGAATTTCCTATTGATAAAGTTAAACTTAAAGAATTATATCCAGAATATTCTAATGCTAAAGAAAACTTTGATAAACAAACAAAAATTTATGAGGCATATACAGACTTTAGTCTTAGACCTCAAGAGTTTGATTCAAGTGTTACTGTAGATTATCAAACTGAATTAGACAATCTTCAAAATGATTTAGCTAAACAATCTTCTATGATTACTACTATGCCTACAGGTGTAGCTCCACCTGCTGAAGGTGAAGAAGATACAAGAACCTACGAAGAAAAAGCACAGTTTGAAGCTAATCAATCAGCATTAAAAAAGTTTGCAGAAACACAAACACAAACAAATGTTGCAAAGAAAAACCTTAAAAATGCAGGAACAAAATCAGGTGTTGAACTTCTTGCAGGTATTCAAGAAGACCCTATGGCATCTGTTACTAAACAAGATGTATCTAAACTGGCTGATAAGGTAGACCCTAATCAATTTATTGACGAAGATACTGGACAAGTTAAAACTAAAACACAAGCAGGAGTAACAACTGTTTCAGGTACTGCTGTCGCAGATGATCCTACTGCAGTAGATGAAGCTACTTATGATGCTGATACTGTAACTACAGAAGCTAAGAAAGAACTAGAAGGTCTAGCTGGTGCTGAGTCAGAAGGCCCAAGTAAAACTATTGTTGGTCAAAAAGGTAAACTTAGTACTCGATCTGTAGCTGACGATGCTATGAAAGTTAATGAAGATCGTATTAACAAAGTAAAAACAAAAACTAATATTACTGTAGATAATGATCAACTAGCAGAATTTAAAGGTGAAGACTATGCAAAAGTTGTAGCTGATATTGCTGTATCAGATGCACTGGTTAAAGCTAAAGCACAAACAGGCTCTGTAAGACTAGAAGAACTTCCTCCACCAGCAGAAATTGCTGAAGATCAAATGGCTTCTGCACAAGCTATGCAGGATATAGGATTAGTTGCAGATGCTATACCTGTTGCTGCTAGAATGGCAGCTTTTAGTGTAAAAGATGGTACACTTGCACTAGCTATGGAAGGTAATGTAGATGCACTGAGTACTGTAGAGGGTCAGCTAAGTAAGCTTATGAAGTCTTTTGATGATGGTACACCTTCATGGGCTTCTGGTGCTATACGTGCTGCTAATGCAGCCTTAGCTTCTCGTGGATTAGGTGCATCTTCTATGGCAAGTGTAGCTATACTTAATGCAGCTATGGAAAGTGCATTACCGATAGCACAACAAGATGCTAATACTTTTGCTACAATGGGTTTAACTAACCTAAACAATCAGCAACAGGTAGCATTAAGTAATGCTGCTGCACAACAAGGACTATCGTTAGCTATGCTTAGTAATGAGCAACAAGCTAACTTACAAAAAAGTTCTAATGCTTTTGCATTACAAACACAAAATTTATCTAACAGGCAAAGTGTAGAACTTGCTAATGCTCAGATACGTGCTACGTTACAGGGTAAAATTCTTGACAACACACAACAGTCTAACATTATTATTGCTGCTAGGTATGCTGAATCTGCTAACATTAATTTAAGTAACAAACAACAGGCTGCAATGCAAGACAGTGTTGGTTCTTTACAAACTAATTTAGCTAACTTAACTGCTAAGTCTCAGTCATATATTACAAGTGCTAATCTTGCTGCCAACTTACAAGGTCAAGTACTAAGCAATGATCAACAGGTGGCTATTACTAATGCAGCTAGATACTCTGAAGTATCTAACATAACTTTTTCTGCTGATCAACAAAGGGTACTACACAACTCTTCTTTGATGCAGTCAATAGGTCTTGCTGAATTAAGTTCAGAACAAGCTGCTGTCTTACAAAATGCTGCTAATTTTGCTGGCTTGGATATGACTAACCTATCTAACCTTCAACAGGCACAGGTAGAAAATGCTAAAAACTTCTTAAACATTGATTTAGCTAACTTGACAAATGATCAACAAGCTATTATGTTTAAAGCACAAGCAACACAGCAAGCATTGTTATCTGATCAAGCTGCAGAGAATGCTGCATTAAACTTTAATGCTTCTTCTGAAAATCAAATCAATCAGTTTAATGAAACTATGAAGGCTCAAGTAAGCCAGTTTAATGCTACACAAACTAATGCTATAGCACAGTTTAATGCAGGGGAAATGAATGCTACTGAAAAGTTTAACACTCAGTTAGAAGCAGACAGGAAAAAGTTTAATGCACAGAATGCACTAATTGTAGAGCAAGCTAATACTAAGTGGAGACAAGACATAGCTACTATAGATACTGCTGCAGAAAACTCTGCTAATGCTGCTGCGGCTGCGGCTGCTAATGAACTTACTCAAGCAGCTATAGGTGAAGTATGGCAACAAGAACGTGACTTACTTGATTATGCATTTACTGCTGCTGAAAGTGAAAAAGATAGAACTAATAATATTATAGTAGAAAAAATGAGGGCTGACTCTACTACTGATGCTGCAAAAATGAAAGCTGAAATGGATGCTGATGCCACTATTGGTGCTGCAGTTCTTCAATTTGCATTCGGTAAATAGGGATAAATATATGACACTTTTTAAACCTAAACAACTTAGCTCTGCATCTCTTACTTCTCTAGCCCCTCAAATTGCTAGTGCAGATCAAAGATATGCTGGGCTTATGATGAAGACTATGAACACTAAAAAACTAGCTAATAAAATTAATTTAGAAGGTAGAAGTCACCAAGCAAATTTACAAGCAGAATTATTAAGTGGTGGTAATATATATCAAACTGCTAGTGCAAGAATGAATGCACTTCCCAACATGGGTTGGTTAGCTAGTCAAGATGAAATAGATAAAGAAGTAAAAGAAAAATCTTCTGATTTTAATTTATCAGAAGAGCTTTATGGTAAAAAAGGTACAGATAATAATACTGTTGTAAATTGGTCACACTACAATGATGATGTACCTGTAGAAGGCTATACTCGTAATGCTGGTGGTGCTCCTAAAGAAGTGCAACAATCTATTATAAAACAAATTATACAGGTTGGTCGTGCACTTCAATCTACTGATGAAGAAATAGCTACTGCTTTAGCAATAGCTAGACATGAGTCTGGTTTTAATCCTTATGCTGCTGCTAGAATAAGTAGTGCCTATGGTATAGGTCAATTCTTAGATGGAACAGGTAAAGAGTACGGATTAAATCAACAAAATAGAGATGATGTTGGAATGCAAATTCAGGCTTTAATAGAGTTTACACAGAAAAACTTTGAGACTGCAAAGAAAAGAGGAAAAGGTTTAGAGTATGTATATAAATATCACCATGACGGTTCAGCAGTAGGAGCAGATAGTGGTGGGCTTGCTCTTTCACAAAATAAAATTATGCCTTTCATACCAAAGTACTTAAAGATAGTAGAAGGATACTCACAAGATGAACAAGGAATTTAATGCTCCAATACCGGGGCAGTCTTTAACTAAGACTCCGGGGAACTATCCTTGGGAAAGACCACCTGAAATAACTAATGTAGACGAAGCTGTTAAACGTCACATAGATAATATATCAGAACCAGAAGCTATTGATAATATTCTTTTCGTATTAAAAGCAGGACTGCCTGTAAATATTTTAACAGAAACATTACTTACTACTGCTGTTAGTAAGGGAATACATAGCATAGATATTAGTTTACTAGTTGGCCCTATTTTATTTAGAGAAATAAAATCTTTAGCAGAAGAATCTGGTATAGAATATAAAGAGTTCTTTGATGACTCAGAGTTACAAGAAAATGATAAAAGAAGTAAAGCAAATGTTCTTCTTAGAAAAGCTATAGCTGATACACCTGAAGAAGAAAAAGACTCTGGCTTTGAAATACTACAAGAACTTTCCAGTGAGTTATCTCAACCAACAGAACAAGAAGAAAAACCTATGGGTCTTATGAGTAGGAGTACATCTAATGGTAATTAATTTAAAGGTTGCACTTGGCGGTGCTGCTGGTCAATACTTACGTAATGTAGAAGCTGAAGAAGAATATCTCAGACAGATGAGAACTAAACGATCTGACTATTTATTTGCAAAGGGTGAAGAAAAATTTACAGAAATAGAAGAGCTAAGTAAAGCTGCTAAAAAAAGAGTTAAAGATGCTACTGCTTTTGGGTTTAGTCAAGAGGCAGCAATGGTACTTGAAGTAACTGATCAACTTGCACCACAATTAAAAAGATTAAAAACAGAAGAAGAAAAAGGTGGGGCTATAAATACAGATGCCATTAAAACAGTTAGTAAACTTGTAACAGATACTTTTTCAGAACAACCAGAGCTTATGGCTGAAGTACTTAAATATATGGGTAATGGTGGCTATCCAGAAAATATAAACGAAATGCAAGACAAGTTCTCTACTATACTACTTAGTGTAACTGGTGACATGGACGAAGCAGCAAAGATACTACGTAACATGGATGCTCTTGATGTTCCTGACGTTGGGCCTATCTCGTTTCAAACAAGAGCCTTAACAGATATGGGTGCTACTGAACGTAACAGTGTAATAAAAAATATTCAAGCTACTCTTGGTGGTTATATAAATGATACAACAATTAATGAGCAAGGAACTTGGGTGGGTGCAAATAAAAATGCTGCACAAAGAATACAAAATGAAATTTTAAATTACTATACAAAACAAAGATCGAATCCTTCATACACTGGTGATATAGGAGATGTGTTAAGTGAAGCAGCACAAAGTATTCAACGACAAGTATCAGCAGATGGTGCAAACTTAAGCACCATAACTATTTTTAATCCTCCTGTTGATGAAGATGAAGAGGATATTACTCTACCAATAAGAAGACCTGAACCACTACCAATTCGACTTGAACCATAGGAAATAAAATGGACTCTTATTTAAATGGCATAGAAGATAAAAGCTTTGCAGAACTTAAAGATAATATAGACTTTAAGTATGACCTAGTTGATTTTTTTAAAGGTGATAGATATGCTATGACCGAAGATGAAATGGTAGAAGAAGGTTATGAGGGTTTAACTAAAAAGTTTATTGAGCATATGAGATTTCAAGAATGGAATGATGCTACTGCTGTAAAAGATTTAAACTTTATTAACAATAAAAAAGCTGACCCTCAAAGTAAAGTAGCTTTTGGCAGATTAATACAAGCTTGGGATAACTCTGCTAAAGCAGGTACAGGATTTCTTGATGGTGCTGCAGATGTAGGTGAAGCATTAATTAAATCTCCTTCTACTTACTTAGGTTTTGGATCGTTAGGTCTTGCTAAAGTAGGTGCTAAAGGTGCTACTAAAGTTGCACAGTTAGCTGTTAGGAGTAGGATAAAAGAATATTTTAAAAAGAAAGCAGTGCTTAAAGGTGCAGCTACTGGTGCTGCAGTTGAAGGTTCTATTGGTAGTGTACAGTCGTATGGTATGGGTGAAAGCAGAGAAGCACTTGCAGAACAAGGTAACTTTATAGAAGGTTACGAATATTCTAAAGGTGACTTAGCTCAAGATGTTGTACTTAACTCTACAGTTGGTGCAGTCTTTGGTGGTCTTGGTGGAAAATTAAATAGTAAAATTGTTAAGGATAAGGAAAAACTTTTTGGTGAAAGAGAAAAAGCTATTGCTGCTGCAAAAGAAAAGGCAAAAGAAACTGCCAGTGAAACAATTAAAAAAGCCGAAGACGAAACTCCTGATGTTGTTAAAGAAGCCCTTGAAAGAACTGTAACAATGGTGAACACTCTTTCTGCAAGAAGGGGTGGTAAAAATGTATTAGACCCACTTGATCCACAAGAAGTAGCAATGGGTGAAGCAATTAAAAAAGGTATAATAGATACTGGTGTAGATGAAGGTGGTGCATTTTCCTCTGGCTTAGACATTACTACTATACGTTCTATAGCTGCAGCTACAATAGAAATAAGTAAAAAGTTTAACGTAAACCCTAAAGAAAGAATAACCTCTGCTATTGCTACAGCAATTCGTGACCCAGACTCAGACGCATTTAGTTTTTTAAATGACACAAGAGAAAAGTTTAATCTAACAAAAGAACAAATGTCTTTTATTTATTTAGCAGATGTATCTAATGCAGGTAAGATACTTGCTGAACAGTCTGCTATTGTACGAAAAGGTAATAAGGCAGCTACTTCAGGTAGAAGCACAGCAAAAAAAGATTTACGTAATCAACTAACAGATTTAAAAGTGCTTGCTGAAGGAGGTTTAAGTAGTATAGATGACATCGAAGCAACAGATATATCTGCAAATGTCGTAAAAAATACTGCTGTAAGAGGTGGTGTAGAAATAACTTACAACTTCTTACAAGACTTAGACCAAATGCGTATTGCATTTATGACATCTCAACCTGCTACTACTGCAAGGAACGTAGCATCTACTGGATTACTAGCAGTGGTAGATGTAATGGATGAATCTTTTAGGAGTATCTTTAGGGCTGGAAAAGGAGAAAGAGCTAACTTTAAAAATATTTTTTCTGTTCTAAAAGGAATGACATACGGTAAATCTGAAGCATCTTTAATGAGAGACATGCTGCAAACAGAAATGCCTGAAGTATATCAAAGAACATTTCACGACACCCTTAGGATGGAAGTAGCTACTAAAAGTAATTCTCGATTTGCAAAGGTTGGTCGAATAGTAAATATGGCAAACACTGCTACTGATACTGTGTTTAAAGAAACAGCTTTTTATGGTAGCATAGACAGACAACTAAGGTTGTTAAATGATAAAACTCTTGGTACTAGTGTTAGAGATTTTATAAATAAAGGTGGTAAATTAGATAGCCTAAAAGAAAAAGTAGCAAAAGGTTTAGAGAATAAAGATAAAAAAATACCGGGAGATGAACAGGGCACTAGCATACTAGATAAAGCAGTAGATGATGCTAATAGATTTACTATGCAAAGAACTTATGTAGGTGATCAGTCTTTATTTGGTAAGGGTGCAAGAGTAGCATCAAAACTAAATGAAAGGATGCCATTTGTTATTTCTGGATTTATGGGTATACCTTTTCCAAGATATATAGCAAACCACATGGAAATGATAATGGACTACACCCCTTTTATTCCAGAGATGCTAAACGTACTAGAGGATCAAGCTGCAGCTAAAGGAAAAAAAGTTACTTATATTACAGGCGATCCATATAAATCATTAGAAGATAGAAGGGTTCGTCAACTTACTGGTGCATCCCTTATCTTAGCAGGTTCATATATAGCAAGTCAAAAAGAAGGGGAAATAGATTACAAATCATTAGAGAACCAGATAAAAGGTGAGGATGATATCTCTTCTTCCTTAGGTTTTCTTATTGCTCCTATCTTTATAGGGGATACAATTTACCGGGCTAATAATGGACTACCGTATAGAGAAACTGTATTAAGAGATACTGCTAGTGTACTAGGTGGAATAGAAGACATGGGGTTTGATGCTACTGGTCTTAAAACACTTGCCGATACTATTATGAGTGATAAGAAAAAAGCAGAAAGCCGTGCAGAGAAAATGTTTGGTAACATTTTTTCTGTCTTTACTTATCCAGCAACTCCAATAAGAGATTTAATGGGGCAGTTTAATTACGACTCTTCTGGTTCACCATACACAAGGCCACTTGGTATGGGAATAAAAGATGATCCTAGCACACCTGATGTTGACGAATCAGTATCTGATAGCCAAAGACCAGAAGGAATATTTGTAGGTCAGGCTACAAGATTTTTACCTGATGTAGCTTTTAGGCAATACAGTCAAAGCAGAGAAGGTAATCCTAATTATGACTATGAGTATTACAGCATACTTAATAAGCAACCTATTGCTACAATGAACCCACTAAAGAAAACCTTTACTGGTGTTGCTGCTAATCCCACACTAACTGAGTTAGGTAGAGAGTTTAATAAATTAAAGATTGAAGAAAGAGATGTATACAATAACAACAAAAATGTTAATCCTGTTGTGGACTATGTTGTAAGAAGAGATTTGTCTCAAAACCTAAGCCTAATATTTAATAAGTGGGCAGAAACTAACGTGTTTGATGATGGTGAAGAGGCAGGTAAAACCTATAACCAACTAACTGATAGTGGTCAAAAAAAAGATAGGCTATTAAAATTTGTTAATCAAAGAATTAAAGAAACAAGTGAAAAGTATAATAATGCACTTACAAACTTAATGAGCACTAATCCTATAAAAGCTAGAGGTTACATTAGAAATCAATACATGCTTAAAGTAAATGAAATAGGTATAGCTAAAATGGACTTTGCTACTAAGTATATGTATGATGCAGGTATGATAGATAAAAAGTATTCCTCGGCACAAGAACTTTTAAGTAGTGCCGAGAACTTAAACCAAGAAATGCAAATAAGACTGAAGCTTATCTTTGTTGCTAACTCCAACAGAGTAGATTCAAAAGCTGAGAAGCTAGTAGATTAATCATCGTCCTCTAACATAAAGTCTGCCCAATCATATGCTGCACGTTTTACATCAGCCATGACAACAGCCCCTCGACTTCCTGAAAGTATTCCAGCTAGAGCTTGTCCAGCTAGATACCTTCTTGAGGTGAGGGGCTTTATTGTTTTTGTAGTTTGTTTTCTTTTAGAGTATTGTTTAGCTTCTTCGGCTAATGGTGTTTTATCCTTTTGACTCACGTTCCTGTACTTTCTTTAAGTTCCTGAAGTATTCGATATTAAAACCGTACTCCCAATCCCTGTTACTTCTAGTGTTGGCAGGGTAGGGATTACCCAAGTTGCCTTTCTTAAAGGCTTGCTTGCCTTCATCATGTGGTTTCATTTATGCTTCTCCTTCATAGCTTCAAGCATTTTGTTTAAGTACCATTGTGCTTTTTCCATATCCTCAACAGGCTTCCTCTTGTAGCCGTGACGGTGTTGGTATTTAATTAGATTACCATGACAGTAACCCTTGAACTCTTCTGCTGTTAGGACTTGTTTGATATAGTCGATACACTCAATCCCCTCACCAATAGTGTAGTGAGGTGGACTGTTTACACTGTCGTACTTAGTGTCAAGAGTTATTGTAGTGTCACTAATATCTATAGTACCACCATCGAATGTTAATGTATCCATTAGTGCATCTCCACTAGTTCTGCTGACTGATAGGGAATGTGAAAGAACTTCTCACCCTTACGGATGTACCTACCATGTGCTTCTTTAAGACTATCCTTAGACATCAGAGTATCTTTTATTCTCCATGCTTGAGATAAGTCTTGCTTAAAGACGTAGAAGTTTAAGACTCCTTTCTCTCCTTCATACATATCCAATAGTCTTTTCTTACGTTCTGGAATACGTATCTCTGCCCAACTGGTAGGCCATTCTTTATCCCATGCTACCTTTACTTCTGCTTCATTGAAGTAAGTGTAACCATTTTTCTCTGAGACTACATCGACATTATAATCTTCTTTGTCACGAAGAATCGTATGACCCTTAGCTTTTAAGAACTCTATTAGTTTTTCCTTTGCTGGTTGATCGTAAGCTTTATAAAGAGCTTTGCTAAATTTTCTCTTGATCATCATACACCTCTTGGTAGTTGTAAACAGTGGGTTAAAACATAAAAACTTTTTGCTTGTCGAGATAAGATAAACATCAGACCAAATCTACGATCTCACATACATCTCCAGAGCAAGCCATTGTTTGCATTGACACAGTGTTATCCTCCTTTTCATAATCAGATAGTTTAGACCAATCAATTTTCTTTGGCATCAGTGATAGTAACATACTGTAATCTGATTTGCCAACCTCTTGATATGGTGCTTGTTGATAAGTGTGATCTGAGTGTGGCAAGAATGACACACCTGACATCTCGTCAAAGTGTTTGTAAACAAATGCACCTACTTCAAACCACTCATCATTACGGACAGTACAAGTAATACTTGGCTTATGTTCACACCAATGTCTTTGATATATCAACCAAGTCTCTAGCTGTTGGATAGCTGATAGATCATTACGTGTAACTGAATTGTTAGGTGAGTGAACAGGGAAACTAAATACTGTAGTAGCATCAGGCTTCATTACATCAGGCTCACTAGGTACTCCTTGCTCCTTCATAAACTCTGTTAAGGGGTCTTTGTTGTCACCTCTGACGGTTCTAATATAGTACTTTGAATGTCGTGCATGGATTCCAGAGGCTGAATCAACAAGTTGGGAGACTGTCCCAGATGGTTTAACGCAGGTGATGGCTGTCGAGGGTGGAATACCCAAACGGTCAGCCCAAGTATTATTAGTAGTAACAGCAAGTTTACGTAGCTTTTCAAGGGTTTTCTCCAATCCTTTATTAACAGTTGTCATAAGTGGGTTGTCCATTATCCCGGTGAGTGACACACCGAGCAGACGTTCTTCTTCTGTGTTGGTAGTCCACACTTTTCGCAAATATGGGAACTTGGTGAAGGTAGATTGGATCGTCCCAAGTATAGTGGCACATCGGACTTTTCGTTCCAAGTCTTTAATCGTATCAGTGGCTCGTACCACAACCTCTGTAAGATTGCAGAACTGGTTTGGCCTAAGTATGATTTCACTGCAAGGATTAGTTCCAAACTCATGGTCAGAATCACGCCTACCATATTTTTCAGCTTGTTTCTTACTTGCTTCACGATTGAATATACCACGTTCACCACTCCCTGATTCTACCAGTGACATCCACTCCCTCATAAAGGAGATGGCATCTGGTTTTTCTGTGTAACTAACAGAGTTGTTAGCCAATGCACGTTGTTTGTTGTTATCCCACCAAGCTCCTGACTTGGCATGACGCATACGATCATCTGATAAATTAGATAAACTAATCATAGCAGACCTACGTACCCCACCTACAACTACTACCTCTCCGATCTTACACATTAGATCGTGACATTCAATGCTGGAAAGCCTACGTCCTTCTGCATTCTTGAAAATAGTAACAGCAAAATTAAACAGATCAACTAGAGGTGCAGGGCCACTAGCTCTACCACCAAAAGTTTTTAGTCTTGCACCAGCAGGACGAACACGAGAGGTATCCCACTGTGGTATCTCTCCAGCCCATAGGAGAGCAAGCACTTGTCTAAAAGCCTTAGCCCAACCTTCCTTACTATCCCTTACAACGACAGTAGTATCACTGTAGAACAAGGGAGGAACCTCAGGGAGCCTCTTAATGAACTGCCTCTCGACACTGAACCCAACACCAGTACCACACAAGAGGATAAACATAGCCTCATCGAAGGACTTAGGGTCATCTACGGTTAGGTAGCTGCAGTTGTACCCTGCAGTGTTGTCTCGTTGCAGTGCAGGGCCAGCAGTCATCATAGCTCTCATACTAGGCATAACCTCTAGGTTAAGTATAGCAAACATAATATCATCTTTAGTAGTAGGATCAACCTTGTTGCCAATTACATGCTCCATGTATCTGTCTACTGTTTCAGACCATGACTCCCTACGGCCCTCGTCTTCCAACCACCTAGCATACCGTGATGTATGTATGAATGCTTGATAATCTGTTGGTAAAAAGTTATTCATCTTTTATCACCGTTCCCTTTGAGTGTTCCTCTCGACTTACGATCTAATAGTTTTTCTAGGTTAGCTAAAGCTAAGTCAGCCATACTGACGTTTAAATCCCTACACATAGCAGCAATGTACCACATGCAATCACCTAACTCTTGTGTCACACCTTCTTTATCAAACTCATTATCTCTCATCATCTTTTTTACTTTGTTTGCTACCTCACCTGCTTCACCAGCAAGCCCTAGTGCAGGGTAGAGTATGGCATGTTTACTTGCATAGATAGCTGTTCTTTCAGCAGCTTTTTGATATGCATTCAAATCCATAGGCTTGCTCTTCCATTGTTCTTTCCAATATTCAAAAGCTTCAAAATCATCTTTACTTATCATGTTTGTTTACCTCACATTTTTCTATTGTTAAATCATCTATATCGTACAAACTATTCAGGATTAACTCCTGAACAATAGGAGAGTGATCGTCACGATCTACCTCTAAAAAGTTTGCATCCTTATCTACGGACACCGTTATGTATACCTCATATTCCATAGTGAAAGCCTCTAGTTATACTCATACGAACTTCATTGTCAATGACCATGTTCAATTTCGTGTTCTATTTCTAACGGTTCGATGTTAGATTTAAAATATTTTACCATCTCGTAAGCAGAATTAAAGTCATCAAAGAAAAGTTCTATGTCTTCTATCTCCCCATCTTTTTCTACCTTGCATAAATTAAAATGTAAATCTTCTGGAAGGTCAGATGGTGCATCAGGTACTACATCTTTTACAGAGTATGGCCCCTCAATTACATCCCAGACTTTTACATTCTTACCTCCAAAATCGTTACCTATTATCATTGTCTTTACCTTTCAGTAGCCTGAGGAAGAGTGGTAATTCTGTTACAACTAACCAAGACTGTCTGTCTGATCTATAGAACACAACAGGATCATCTTTGGTATGGTTCGTTGCTTGTTTCATCCAATCATATACTGTTTTAAGACCTGATCTCCTACGTTTAACCTCTATTGATATAGGTATTAATTTTCTCGCAGCAGGAGATAATTGTATATCAGCACCAGTATCACCCATGACAGTACTTTTTATGTCATCGGGTTCAAGCATAGGAAAAGACTCAAGCAGAGCATCTCTTATCTCTTGTTGCCCAAGCCTTCCCTTCTGCTTGCCCTGTCTACTCAATCAATTAACTCCTGTACTTTAGGTTTATTTACTATGTCTATTAGATATTCTTTACCTGTTGAGTATTGAAACACCCTAGCCTCAGGCCAACACAACTTTCTGTACTCACAACCTGAGCAAGTGTAGGAAAGTTTTGTGTTCTTAGAGCTAGAAGACTGAGGTATAGGAGCAATACGTTCTTTAGGAAGTCTACCTGATACAACTTTCTTTACTGTTTGTATTTCATTTACTTTGTTATCCAGTTCATCACTAAAGTCATACACATCTAAGCATAGATTGAATGTATCTTTCTGTACGACAAGGAAAGCTCCACGTTTTTTATCTGTTACAAGTGGATCGTCCTTAGCTGCATAAACATAAGAACTTAATTGACTAATGTAACCGTAAGGATCATTCTTTCTAAGTGTATGGTTCACAAACTTCTGCATACCATAACGTGAAGCAGACTTCACATCTATTGTAACACCGTCTATAACCGCATCTCTGTGACCCTTTATGCCTACTGCATCCATCCTGTCTTGTTCACCCTGAACGTCATGCCCTGCAGCCCTAGCTAATGCTAGGATGAGGTACTCTAATAAATCCCCATAAAAGAAAAGACCTAGTAGTTGAGCCTTTAGTGGTGCAGCTTCTTCTGTTTTATTTATTCTGTACCAAGTCTTTCTTTTACAGGGTGAGCCAACAGAGGATAAACTTAGATACCCTCTAGGCTTCTGAGGTTCTTTGAACCTAGCTTCTGCCGTAGCAGCTATGTTCGTAGCAAGATATTCTGTGATAGTCTCGTCCCACCCACCCTTACCTTCGATGACTGCATAAATATCTTTGACCAGTGTTTCGATCTTAGGCATATAACCCTCCTATATTAAAATGGAATTTCATCAGACACTAACTCTTTAGTTAGTGGTGGTGGTGTAGGAGAACCTAAGTTCTCTGAAAACTTATCTACACCCATAGGCTCACCATAAGATACATGATCCAGAACTTTGATACGATCCAGCCGTGTACTTACAACCTCATACTTAGGACTCTCATAGATATCCAGTTCTACCAGAACTTCAGAGCCATTACCTATCATACCATCGGTAGATAAATCCCAACGTGAACCATCTAACTTGAACACATCAGGTGCTCCTGAGTTAAAGTCACTACCTGTTTTAAATTTACGGTTGAAAGTAAACAACCGTCCTGCACCATCAGGGTTTTCTTTACCCTTACTCATGCAACCAGAGTCCAACACTTTCTTTGTATTGGCATCATCAAGAAGCACTGTAATAGTGCAACGTCCATCAGTATCTACCCACTGATTCTTGTAACCAGTTAGGTCACGGTTTTCAGCAAAGACCTTAGCCCAACTTGCTGTTCCTTGTACTGTAATTTTTGCCATGTTTATGACTCCTATATGTTTTAGAATTTAATTGTAGCATGTATTAAAAAGAACATGCAAGAACTTTTTAATGTATATCCGAATATTTATTTCCGAACTGTACATCAATACCTAACTCTACGTTAAGCTTTAGCTCATCGTTGAGTCTGTCTATTGCTGCTACTAGTACAGCTTTGTGTTTCTTTTCTTCTCCTTTCTTAATAGAGTTGATTGACTCGTCATGGAACTGACCAACGATGTTGGGCCTAGCTCCTAAGTATCCTGCTACCCACCTGTCGAAACAGTAAGCACCAGTACTTTGATTAAGAGTGGAGAAGACATCTTTCTCATAACGTAGGGTATGCCAGTAGCTACTGACAGGATTCTGTACCCACATCTGTCCATTGATTCTCTTTACTTTACGTAAGTTATCATCAGAGAACTGTGCTACTGCCCAGTTTCTTTCCCAATATGCTTCAAGTAATAGCTTTGCTTCACCTTCGGACATACCTGTTTCTCTCGACAACTTAGCTGCACCAATACCATAGGTAGCAGAGTAGTTGACTACCTTGAAGTTCTTACGTAATGCCTTGAGACTTACGACACCAGAGTTATGCTTATCTATATCGGACTGTGTTACAGCCCCTGCATGTTTGGCAAGGTCAAGGTGTGGATCAAAACCATCTTGTGACATTTCTGCCACATACTCAGGGTCATATGGTTTCATATAATGTCTCTTGGTTGTATCTTCAAGAGATGTCATATCAGCACCACATAATACATGGCCTTCCTCTGCAATCAAACAACTACGTACCTCATTACCCCAAGGCTTATCAACTCCCGGTAGGTTTACAAGAGGCTTCTTATGTTTGAACCTAAGAGTATTAGTAAGACCATCAATTCCTGCATGAACAATACCACCTTTCTCACAAGAGATGAAGCCCTCAAAGATACCAAGTCGGTGTTGTATTACAGTCAATCCATCAAGTACTTTTACTGCAGGTTCTTTGTCGATCAACAGTTTGACTGAGCTAGTAAGCTCACCATTCTTACGTACTTGTGGTATCTTTCTATCAAAGCCTGTCTCTTTATCCTTGACATACTTGTAGGTGCAAGGCTTCCACCCCAGCTTAGTCAACCAATCTTTTACCTGATCAGATGAGTTAGGATTAGGTGGATCAATGCGGTGGAGTACATCTACTTCACCGATATAGTTAGAGGGATACCCCTCAGCCAGAAGTAAACGTAGCCAAGCCTCACCATGATTAGATAGTGAACCATCCTTTTTGTTCATAACTTTAGGTGGTGACTTCTTTTTATATACACTACGCATTGGCATAACTTCTTTAAGTTCTTCTACTTTAAACTCTTGCTCTGATCGTAGCTTGTCGATGCAGTTCTGTGCTAGCTTTTTGTCTAATCTCCAACCAGATTTCTCAGCCATATATGCACATTGCATTTTAAATGTAAGATAACATAAGAACTTATTAAGATGTTTGTTACACTTGTATACTAACATAAATCTTTTAGTAAGATTTTTCCAAAGTTTATAGTTAATCTTAACATCTTCTTCACAACGATGAATGTATTCCTCTGATGAAAGGTTTACCCAATCAGTGATAGGTGGTTTAGGTATACCAAAGTCTTCACCAAATGATTCTAGTCCATGCTTAGGTCTATCTGTATTGAGTACCCAAGACATAGGTAAAGTATCATAGAACTTTATACCATCTAACTTAATACCCAGTATTTTTTCTATTACTGGTACATCATACCTAATTATATTGTGACCTACCAAATACTTTTGAGTAAGTAGTATGTGTCTCATTGCATCGTAATCAGTTGTCGATACAACTAACTTACCATCTTGAGTATAGGACAAGCAGTGTATCTTAGTAACCTGATCAAGCAATCCATCTGCTTCGATGTCTATAATCATGCAACCTCACTTTCATCTGAGAACAAATCTTCTCGTAGTATGGTAGTAACAGGATCGTAGTAGACTGAACCAGCCCTACCTAGCTTGGCGAATGGTCTGTTCTTATCTACGATAAAGGTAGTGGTGTTCTGTTCTACCTCGTCTTCACTTTCTGCATTACGTTCTATCTTGATGCAGATGATAGCTTCTTCTTCAAGAGAAGCAGCATACTTGGTACGTCCATCGTCATTGACCTGAGAGATAAACACTACACCAATGTTTAACTCCTTAGCCAACTGAGCCATACGAGAGCCTAGTGTAGTAAGTGTGCTTGTAGCACCATCAACACCAGAGTTAGACAGATAAGCTAGACGTTGAACATGGTCAATAAAGATGTACCCTGCACCATAGACAGTGGCTGATAGTCTTACGTAGTCGAGTAGCTTGAGTGGATCATCGTGAGACATCATCTCAAAGATGATTGTCTTTTCACCACCAGTAGCTATCTTAGCTGCCTCAATAACATTCTGTTCTGATACATTATTATTAGCTGCATCTTCTTTAGTCCTGACATTGACACCTAGATGGTAGGTTGCCATTGCTCTGTAGGTAGTAGACTTCATCTCTTCCATGTGTAGCATAGCTACAGCAGTCACACCATTAGAGAGTAAGCCTGTTTCAAAGTAACGTATGACCTCAGTCTTACCTGTACCTCTTGGTGCTTTGATGAAGGTGAGTCCACCCTTTACCATTCCACGTATCTTACTGTCTAATCCTGTATGTCCTGTTTGTACATACTCGTAAGGGTTCTCATTCTTGATTGCCTGTTCAACAGCTTCATCAGTACAGAAGAAGTTCTCAGGTGAATATCGTTGTGGACTTCTAGCTGACCACATCAGGCTGTTAGCCTTACCCTTCTCAAGAAACTCATTAGCATCTTTGTGTTCGTTCATTGGTACGAAGTAGAATTTCTCAGGGAAAGCTTGATACAACTTATCTGCAGCACTACGGCCCGGTGCATCAAGCTCACCAGCATACACAATTTCTTTGAAGGCAGAAAGATACTTGTGATTGTATTCAATAAACTTCTTACCAATAGAGGAAGAAGGTAAAGACTTAACAGGAAATGTCTTGCCAAGTATCTGATACAAAGAAGCAGCATCGAACTCACCTTCAGTGATATAGATACGTGAGCTAGAGCCAGCATTAAAATCAGGGCCAAAGAGGTGATTCATACCTACACCTTTGTCTTTGATCCAAGACTTAGATTTGTCGTGACACATACGATACTTAATAGTATGAGGATACTTGTATGCATATCGTACATCCTCACCATTAGAACCTGTCTGTATCTGGATGCCATACATCTTACATACATCAGGATCAATGCTCCTGATACCAGTGTACTTGACACCAGTGACAGGTATAGCAGCAGGTTGCCTACGATCCTGCAGTGGGTACTGGGTCTTAGCCCAATCAAAAGTCTGTGGCATATTCTTCATAGGGTAAGCTCTGTGACATGAGTGACAGTGACCGTAGCCATCATCGTTCCAGTTAAATGCATCGGATGATGCACACTCTTCATATGGACATGCACTATGTGGATTATCAACCATCGTATAACTCCTTTAGTGTTTCATCAAAGGCTATATCTAATTGGTATAGCTCTACTATTTTTATTACATCTTCTTCAGATAGATTATATTTCTTCATTACTTTTTTTAATGGACTGTCTTCTACTATCTTCCATTTAGCCATTATCATATCCTTCCATTAATGCCACCCATGAGATAGGATATAATTCATCTAGTGACTCAGCTACTCTAGCTGCTACTACTTGAGTTTCATATTGTGTGGTAACTGAAAGTCTAAGTTTACACATATCTACAAAGGCGTCAAGACTACCTGACCAATACCATTCTGTCATGGTGCTCTGAGGCAACACCATACGTGCTTGCTCTGGGCATACACCTACATCTAATAGAAGTCTGTAACGAGCAACAATATCATCATATACGTCCTCTACAATATCATCTGATATAGTTATATTACCCTCACTGCCTTGCTTCTTATCTTTACTGCGTCCACGCCATTGATCAGGCACATAGAACTCAGGCTCATCATCTACATACCTACGGCTGATCTCATTCCAACGTAGGAACTTATGCTTGACTAACTGCCTAGCTACGAAGATAGGAGCCTTGACGTGGAACGACACAAAGCAGTGACCAAAGGGTGACATGTGTTCATGCTTGGCTAGGTAGTTAATTAACTTTACATCTCTATCGTGTAAGATGGGACGCATAGTGCCACCGTCTGCACCAGTGTAGCCAAGGGCTTCTACCTTTTTACCAAAGGATACCCTAGCTGCATTGACCACTGTGAGGTCATCACCCATGTGGTTTATGT
>Ga0209535_1000892_pt1 | contig 20735 bp, 19 predicted proteins | sample LinPmetageLP28_FD_184041 | JGI IMG/M metagenome (GOLD analysis project Ga0209535, IMG submission 184041) | Marine viral communities from the Pacific Ocean - LP-28 (SPAdes) (version 2) | ecosystem: Environmental > Aquatic > Marine > Oceanic | place: Pacific Ocean | collected 2009-08-22
ATAATCCATAGAATTGAAGCCACTGGAGATAAACCCGCCATCCGACTTGCAGTCAGTAGAGAAGATGTCGCGCATGTGTATCCAGGTGGAGACCAGGGGCCCCAAATATAATGCAGAATGATACAATTTTCATAATCGGTTCTGGACCTTCATTAAATAAAATTGATATGTCATTATTGAAAAATCAAGATACATTTTCTATGAATCGACAATACATTGCATATGGTGATTGGGGGTTTTACCCAACCTACTACGCAATGATTGATCGCCGACTTATTGCAACAATATTTGAAAAAGAAGTTATACCACAATTCATAAAAAAAGAAGAATGCAAGATAAAAAAATACTTTATCGTATCACATACTTTGCAAGATTATAATGATGGTAAAGACATCGCTACCGAGAGCTTAATAAAAGATGATAAAGTAATTTATATTGGACCTTTTAGTTCTTACACCCCTCGCGACCTTAGAGAAATGAGTGAATTTGGCCAAAGCTTGGGTGACGATCGTCCAATAATACACTCCCATTGCTATGGAAATTGTGGGATTTTTGCTACGGCACTTGCTTGTCTAATGGGTTACAAAAAAGTTGTATTACTTGGAATGGACCTTAAATACGCCAATCGAGATGCATCAATAGCCGCCGGCCAAGATTTGTCTCATTTCCATCCAAAATATTTTGATGTAACAGAATTCACGGAAAACGAAACTCACGGCACACACAAGGGTTCCTCTCGTGAGCGCTCCGCTCACACTGACGAATCTGTATGGAAAGAAACGCTTGATATGACAATTGGCGGGATAGAAATTCTCACCGGACAATTCACAGAAATTATATCTTCAACCCCTGAATCTCCTATAAATAACATTTTCCCATATGTTCCGTTTGAAGATATGATATGAATATTTCATTTAAAAATAAAAATGTACTTGTCACCGGCGGAACCAGAGGCATTGGCAGACAAATTGCTGAAGACATGCTAGCCCTTGGCGCTGATGTTACTATCACTGGCCGCGGCCCTGAAGTTGATTTTGCAGGCGTAGAGTACATACAGGTTGACTTTATGGATGATAACCAGACAACCGAATTCATTGAAAAGATTTCAAGTCGCACATACGATGTTTGCGTAAATAATGCTGGCATAAATAAGATTGATTCGTTTTGTGATGTTGAGCGCAAAGACTGGGAGAGTATTATGAAAGTAAACTTAACTACTCCCTTTTTGGTTCAACAAGCAGTAGCCAAAAACATGATTAAACAACAAACAGGTAAGATAGTGAATATATCTTCTATATGGGGCTCTATTAGCATTGCTAAGCGCGCTTGCTACTCTACCAGTAAGTTTGGTTTACGAGGCCTTACACTGGCCTCAGCGGCCGAATTAGCGGCATTTAACGTCCTAGTTAATACGGTTTCACCTGGATTTACTCTTACTGAGCTAACTCGGCAGGTTTTGGGCCCTGATAAGATGAAAGAGATAGCAAATGATATCCCGATGGGAAGAATGGCTGAGCCAAGTGAAATATCTAAAACAGTTTTATTTGTAGCAAGCGACTTGAATACCTATATCTCGGGACAAAACATAATTGTTGATGGTGGTTTTGTAAATGTATGATATCGAAACCCTGGAGATACAATCTTATAGAAGAAAATATAAGGTAATGTTCCAACAACTGTCTGAAGAGCTAGTTGACAACATTAAAGAAAAGTCTTTTTTGGTAATTGATTCAAACGTAGACAAACATTTTCCCTTGTTTCGTTCTAAATTTGATGAACGTAATATATTTGTTATTGAAGCCAAGGAACAGAATAAAAATTTAGATACTTGTACTGCTCTTGTTAATGAACTTGTATCCATAGGGTTTAAAAGAAATCATAGATTGGTTGCTGTAGGAGGGGGGATAGTCCAAGACATCACTGCCTTCACTGCGTCGGTATTGTACCGCGGTGTTGAGTGGAGATTCTTCCCTACAACCCTTTTAGCGCAAGCAGACAGTTGTATAGGAAGTAAGACATCCATTAATTTGGGGGAAACAAAGAACTTATTAGGCACCTTCTATCCGCCGGCGGAAATTTATTGCTGTCCTGAATTTTTAAAAACCTTGCAAGAAGACGACATCAAATCCGGCATCGGCGAGATGTTTCATTATTATCTGACAGACAACAGCGCCTTATCAGAGGATCTTGCAGAGTCCTATGAGTTGGTTGTAAAAGATCCTGCAACACAGTGTGAGAGATTTATCAGAGAAAGCCTATCAATTAAAAAAAGAATGATTGAAAAGGATGAGTTCGATGAAGGTGAGAGAAAGATATTTAACTACGGACACACCTTCGGTCACGCCATCGAAGCTGTCAGTAGATATAAAGTAAGTCATGGTAACGCTGTTACATTGGGAATGGATATCGCCAATTACATATCTCTCCAAAAGGGATATATAGACCGTGAAACATATGATCTTCTGTTTCAATTAATAAGAAAAAACATACCAGAGTACTGTTTGGAAGAAGATAAACTTGAAGAGTACTTTGGTTTCTTGTCGAAAGATAAGAAAAACATTGACAACTCCTTAGTTTGTATATTACCATATGGTATTGGAAACATGAAAACCACCGTTGTAGATGATGTTGACAGTGTTAAAAATATAATAAGAGAGTATTTTAAGAAATGAGAAATATAGCCCGCAGTAGTAAATTTGATATCAAGGTTGACTTTTCAAAAAGTCATGATTCCTATCTGTTTGATAAGAATACAAATAGAGAACTCTTAGATTTCTTTGGAATGTATGCGTCATTACCACTTGGGTATAACCATCCAATCTTTAAATCAGATGAGTTCATTGAAGAATACTTGCGTGTATCAAGTTTCAAGATAAACAACTGTGAGTTTACTTCCGATGAGACACTGGAGTTTGATAGAACTTTCAAAAACTATGCTGGTGTCGGTTTGTTCGAGCATTTTCACTATTCTTGTACTGGTGCATTGGCTGTAGAAGCGGCAATCAAAACATGTATAGATTATAAACACCACACGTCCCCATTGATACTGTCTTTTGACAATAGTTTTCATGGTATTAACAGCTATGGGGGGTTTGTAACTTCTCGGTTTCCTGGCGCAGACGCACGCTTGGATGGCTATCCATCTGTATTCTCTAGAAAGATTGCGTGCGATCTAGAGAAAGTTGAAGAAGAGATGCAAACCGGCAAAATAACTTGTGTGTTAGTCGAACCAATTCAATGTAGTGCCGGTGATATACACCATGACAACCAGTTTTTCAATGGTTTGCGAACTCTTTGTAACGTATATGACGTTCCTTTAGTGTTTGACGAAATTCAAATTGGCTTTGGTGGTACGGGGAAATTATGGTACTTTCAACACCTTGACCTGGCACCCGATATTGTTGTCTTTGGAAAGAAGACACAATTGTCTGGTATCATGGCTCGCGAGAAATATGGAGAGATATTTAATCCAAAGAACAGCATCAGGTTAGAAGTTACTTGGGATGGTGATGTAGCTGATATGGTAAGGTGTAAATATGTCATGAAAGCGTACCAGGAATATAATATCTTAGACAATGTAAACAAACAAGCCAGCAGTCTAATTAAGGGGCTGTCAAGTATGGAATCCATCTTCAACTTAAGAAATTGTGGCTTAATTATTGGGTTTGATTTGTCAGATACCAAAAAACGTGATATATTAGTAAAACAATTATACAAAAATGGCCTCATCTGCAACAAAACAGGTGTAAAATCAATAAGATTAAGACCAAATCTAAATCTAAATGATGAAGAAACAGACAGAGCGCTAGAAATTTTAAAAGGAACAATAAAATAATGTTAATCGATTTTGAGAACATAGAAGAAAAATGCAACAACGCGGCCGATAGCGCTGAATACACGACGTTAGTTAATAAAGTTAACACCGCCAAGAAGATATTTTTAATTGGCAACGGTGGTCTCCACTATGTTGCTAGTCATATGGCAACCGATTTGTCCCGCTTGATTCCCGAGAAAGCGGTTTATTCATTCGACAGTGTAGGATTTATTACATCGAATGCGAACGATCATGGATATAACCAAATCTTTATCCGTTGGCTGGAGACAATCGCCTCCGTAGAAGACCCAGCCGAGTGTTTAATCATAGGCCTGTCCTGCTCTGGTAACTCAGGAAATGTAGTAGATTGCTTACATTGGGGCGAAGAAAAGGGGTTCTCCACATTCTTGATTAGTGGCGCCAAGTCTGAAGCTCTGAATGACAACATTGACGAGTTAGCCATAGAGTGCCAGTACTTCCATACTGTAGAAGTCTCGATACTCATGATTTTTTACGATCTTATTCACAGGACGGGTAATCATTGTCCGTCAATTAGACAAGAAAAGACACGCTTAGCCGACTCACCTCTTAGAAAATCATCGGATGAATCATGGGAGCCACTGTAGGTGAAGAGAAGAACTGCTTGGATTATTGGAACAGGCCCCTCATTAAAAAACATAGATGTTTCAAAATTAAAGAATAAACACACAATCACTTTTAACCGTGCTTATGTTGCTTATGAGGACTGGGGTTTTGATCCAACGTACTATCTCTGTATTGACGCTAATGACTTGCGCGCAACGTACAAAGATATTAACAACTTGATTCTCAACAGTAATACGAAGGCGTTCTTTCTTCCTGAGATAAAAGATAATTTAGACCATACGCCTGAGTCATTTCAAGATGGAGACAAGGTTGAGAACTTGTTTGTAGGCAGTAAAAAAGTATACTCCTTGATTAATCTAGACGAGGAAGATCCACCCGTGGCTAATTTATATAATGAAGGCACAGTGATTGATACCAACAAAAGAGAAATTAAAACTTTTCATGATTCTAATGGTGGCATAATGGGCTTAAAGATTTTAAAAGCCCTTGGTTACAACGAAATAGCGTTTGTCGGATGTGATGCTCGCTATGCAGACAATGAGGAATCCAACAAATACATAACCAAGCTTGGTAATGAGTACGTTTCTCATGCTGATTATGATATGAATCATTTTAGAGATGATTACTTTGGCAAAAATATGAGGTTTGGAAAACCAAATGAAAATTGGATCATTGGACTCTGGTCTATTGCGGCAGTACAACTCAAAGAACACATGCCACACATGAGAGTATACTCTTGCACCGAAAACTCAAATTTAAATGAATATTATCACTACATTCCGTACGAAGAATTTTTAAAAGGTAAGAGAGATTGAAAGTATTAGTTACTGGCGGAACAGGATTTGTTGGAAAACGCCTGAAAAGAACACAACCAGACTGGCTATACATGTCTTCCAGAGAATGTAACCTGACAAACCCTACTATGGTTAGAGACATGATACAAGATGTTAAACCCGATGCAATCTTACACCTTGCAGCAAGAGTTGGTGGTATCAAAGACAATGTTGAAAATCAAGCAGATTTTTATTATTTGAATACTCTGATGAATACAAATATCATTCATCAAGCTCATTTAGCTGGCGTAGAGAGGATTCTGTCATCCCTTAGTACATGTGCCTTCCCTGATACTATAGAATGTTTCCCATACACAGAGGAAGACTTTTTTGGTGGCCCACCAACAAAAACTAATTTTTCCTATGGAATGACAAAGCGAATGCTCCACGTTGCTAGTGTGGCATACCGTAAACAATATAATAGAAATTATTCTACGTTTTGTCCGTCTAATATATATGGACCCGAGGACCACTTCAACAAAGAGTCATCTCATTTTGTAGCAGCATTGATTCATAAAGTTGCCACCGCCAAAGACAAAGATGAAATAAATTTGTGGGGAAGTGGATTACCTTTGAGACAACAGCTATACGTAGATGATTTATGTGATATAATACCAATATTGCTTGCTAAACACAACTCAGAGATTCCTTTGATTGTTGCCCCAAACGAGAACTTATCAATTTTAGATATGGCTAAAACCCTCGTTGATAAATCAGAAAAGAAAGTAAGCATATCTTTTAATGGAAAACTTGATGGACAATTCAGAAAAGACGGAAACAACTCTCAGCTCTTTCAGACTATTGGCCCATATGATTTTACTAAATTTAAAGATGGGGTACATGAAACATATAAATGGTATTTGGAGAATTTAAATGAATGAAACACAAAAAACAGCATTAGTAACTGGCGCCACCGGACAAGACGGTTCATATCTTGTGGACCTTTTATTATCCAAGGGATATAAAGTAGTGGCCCTAAAGAGGCGAACCTCTTTGATTAATACAGACAGAATCGATCACGTTTTTCAAAATTATGATTTGCTAGAAAACTTTACATTAGCATACGGCAACATGATTGATTCTGGTAATATGCATCGTATATTGATGGAGTTTAAACCCGATGAAATCTATAACCTAGCGGCGCAATCACACGTAAAAGTATCTTTTGATACTCCTGAAGAAACAGCAGAGATTGTTGGTATGGGTACTCTTAAATTGTTAGAAGCTGCCAGGAACATTTGCCCTGAAGCAAAGATTTACCAAGCTTCCTCATCTGAAATGTTCGGTGACAACCCAGAAAACCCGCAGAGCGAAAAAACCAGATTGATGCCGGCTAGTCCTTACGCTTGCTCCAAAGTCTTCGCTCACAATCTTTGTAGAAACTACAGAGAGTCTTATGGCATGCATATCTCCAGTGGTATTCTTTTCAATCATGAATCACCCAGAAGGGGAGAGACATTTGTAACTCGAAAGATCACCCAAGCAGCAGCTAGAATTAAAATGGGATTACAGGATAAGTTATATCTTGGAAACTTAGATGCAAAACGAGATTGGGGTTTTGCCGGCGACTACGTTGAGGTTATGTGGCTGATGCTGCAACAAGAGGTACCTGACGATTATGTTGTCGCCACCGGTGAAACACACACCGTAAAAGAATTCCTTGAGGAAGTGTTCGAATATGCTGGTTTAAGTGTCGAAGAATACGTTGAGATTGACCCACGGTTGTTCCGCCCTCATGAGGTACCACTATTGCTTGGGGACGCCACCAAGGCAAAGGAAAAGCTCGGCTGGGAGCCAAAAATCAAATTCAAAGAGTTAGCTCGAATGATGTATGACGCTGATTTGAAGAGCTTGGTTAAGTGAGTTCCATAAAGCCAGGGGAATTAATTAAGTGGTACGAAATGTACGCTGACTATGCCGGTATGATTCGTGATGCCGGCATTGGTGTATATTTGGAAACAATCATTAGAGACAATATCTACTATGATGAACCTGTTATTGTTGCCAAGGTATACAGAAATAAATTTAATGATATAATAGAGTTATTAGAAAAAGACGTTGAACGTCTGTTAGAAATTTAAAGGAGATGAAATGCAACTTTCTAGCCAAGCAATGGGCGCTATCATGATGGCGCTTCAAGAATCTTTGTTGTCCCAGAGCGACATCGTACCAGTTTTGAAGGGTTTTGAACTTCAAGAATCAGATGGCGGTTTGGTAATCACTAATCCGCCAACAGTTCGTTTTACAGACGATACTGAGATTACAGCAGAAGACATAGAGGCCATGGCCCAACGCTAATGCCAATTTACAAGTATAAATGTGAAAATTGTGAAGAATACAACACATTTATGCACGCCTATGGTGATACCCGTATCGACTGTGAAAAGTGCGAAGGTAAGAACACGTTAGTAAAGCTTATTAACAAACCAACAATCGTAAAAAATAAATCAGATACCAACGGCAAAGACTCTGATGTGGGAACAATAACTAAACAATTTATTGAAGAAAACAGAGAAGTCTTAAACAAACAAAAAGAAGAATATTCAAAAAAACAATATGACAAACCTTGAAATAACATTATCAATTATATTAACATTCTCACTTGTGGGTAATATCGCAATTGGCATTTACGCCAGAGCAGCAATTGTTAGATTGATAAGTGTCGCCGAAGAATTATTTGATTTAAGAGAAATGTCCGTATCACTCACAACTCATTTACAATCTGTATATGATTTAGAAATGTTTTACGGAGATGAAACCCTCAAGTCATTAATGGATCATTCAAAGTCTTTTGTCGAACAAATGGATACATTTGAATATATCTTCGGGATAATAACAGAAGATGATGATAAAACAGAAACCGACCAAGAAGACCCGACGCAAGCGTCGTAAAAACCATTACTTTACAAAAGATCATGAAAATGCAATTGTAAGATACACTCAAACAAACTGTATCCGAGAGCGAACTGATTTGTACGTTCACTGGATTGAGCCTGCCTTCAATGAAATGGTAGACAAAATTGTTTTTACTTACAAATTCACCAATTTGCCAAACATTGATGTCCTTAGAGACGAATGTAAAATTTGGCTCATGACAATTCTAGATAAGTACGATCCTAATAAAGGCTCCAAAGCCTTCTCGTACTTCTCAGTAATCACAAAGAACTGGTTTATTCACAAAGTCAAAAAGCAGCAGAAGCAGAATAGAACTGAAATTAATATTGATAATATTGCCAAAAATTATGAAGAGCAATACCTGTCAACAGAAGAATCATATCTATCAGAAAGAGAGAAAGACGAATTCTGGATTAAATTCTATGAAGAATTGAAATCATGGGATACATCTTTAATGAAGGAAAACGATCTCAAGGTTTATAAAGCCATTTGTGTTCTTTTTGACTCAAAAGACGATATCGATATTTTTAATAAGAAGGCTATTTATTTATACCTACGTGAATTGACTGGCTTAAATACCAAACAAGTTGTCAATTCATTGAAGAAATTTAAATCAAAGTATTACACTTTTAGTGCCAACTGGAGAAATGGAAAGATATGAGTAAGAATGACCTCGAAACCTTAATGACCGAAGCGCTTGGTAACATTCGCAATGACCGTCAGGTTGCGAGAGAATTCCTCAACGAGATAGCTAACCTAATCTCTGCAGATAGCGATCAAAACAAATATCTTAGCCCTGTAGCTGCTAAACATATTGAAACACTGCAGCGTTCAAACGAACAATTAGTTAAAATTATTTCAATACAGTCGAAGAAAGTTGATTCTGATTTTCAGTTAACTGAGGCTGACAGAGAAAACTTATTCGATATGATCCAAGAAGAATCCCAAAGGGAAGAGAATTGATATGTCAATCAATGATTACATTCCCTTCGACTTTTTTACAACTGAAGGCGGAGGTTTCGCACTAGCTGGAGAAGCAGTACGTAAATCGACCGCCACATATGATTTCTACGGCAACAAAGATACCCTAAAGGGATATATTATTAATATCTCTGTTTCAGAAGTCACGGCAGAAAAATTAGCCAGCTATACTGGCACCAGCGTTGATCTGAGTAAAGCCGATCTTGGTGAAATAATGATTTATTCAGTTAGATTGAGTTGCGAAAATAGTCCTCACGCATTTTTACCAGAGCCGTGTGACATGATGACAGTTGAATCTGAAGGCTATTCTGTAGCCAAAGCACTCACCAGGGAACACACCTTTATGCTTGGACCAAATGACCTAGAAATAGGTGCAGAGGTGTTGATTAAATTGGATAAGACCCAAGCTGGCTCATACAATCTAAGATTTGGGACATTTGTAGAAACATACGGCAAAGATATAAGCAAGATGGGTGGTGATACCGAGGAATGCATGTCTGCAATCAGCCTATTCAATGGCGCTTCTGATATATTTAATTTAGATATTGACAGTTTTTCCGAAGGCACAGCCGCCCCCACACCGTTAAAAATTAGTGAAGCCGGTAGAAAATTTCTACTTGTAGAAGAATCGATCAGGTATCAAGTGTATGACGATAATCCGGATCAAGATATTATCTCAAGATATGAAGATTCACTTGGCAACCCAACAATCGGAATAGGTCACTTAATTTACAAGCCCGGCGTAATTGATGAACGAGTCAAGTGGGCTCCCTACTTAGGTGGTAAAAAATCTTTAACAGATAAACAGGTCCAAGATCTCTTTAGCTCTGACCTTCCAAAATATGAAGCACCCGGCAAAAGAATAACCAAACCTGTAACCCAACAGATGTTTGATGCACTCGTATCATTGGCTTTTAATGCGGGCCCAAATAGTTCCGCTGTCAGAAAATGTGTTAATGCTATTAATAATGAGGATTACCCTGCAGCAGCAAGAGCAATCAGTCAAGGCCCTAATACAAGTGAGGGCGAATTCAGTAAAGCGCTTGCTAAGCGTAGGATTACAGAAACAAGATACTTTCTCTCTGGTGGCGCCCCAAAAAAAGGTAAACCAACAACTTAGAATATTATGCCAAAGAAAATATACGATCCTGAAGGTGATCTAAAGCAATACAAAACGATTAGAGAATCGGTTCAGAGACAAAAGAAATATAATGCAGCCAACAAAGATAAAATGTTGGCTCAAGGCCTACCTCCTACGACGGATGATTTCATTGAAGCTGGTCTTCCTCCTAATTTAGACGAACTACCTAACTTTACTCAAAGCGGCGGCTATTCCACAATTCAAGATAAGATAGATAACGGCTTTCCGATTAACTATTCTGAAAACGGAATCTTTCATACAGCTATCCCCCTGCAGACAGTTCACTATAAACCTGCACCAAACGAAAAGGTTATAAGAAATGAAGGCGCCTACATTGTATTAGGTACCGATCGCCCCGACAGCGATAGAAGTGGCTATGGTGCAGAGGGCGCAACAGGTGCTAACTCAATTGATATTATGGTTGGTCGTATGGCTTCTGCAAGGGGCGGTAAAGGCCCTCCAGGCCAGTCAGGAGAAGATGGCGCCATAGTAGACAACTCGTTCTTTGCAGACGCTGCTAGGATACATATCAGCCAATTAACCGATGTAGATGCCAACTTTGGTCTCTCGGAAACCAATGCGCCACAATCCATCGCTCGTTCTGCTATTGGTGTCAAAGCAGACGCCATTAGGATTATTGGTAGAGAAGGTATTAAAATTGTAACCGGTCGCGGTGATGGTCCAACAGGCACAGGTATGTCTGGTGAGCCAAACTCCCGCGGCGGTAAGATTAACCAACCTGCACCTTCTATTGACTTGATTGCTGGAAACAATACCGGCAAGATTAAAGTTTGGGGTGGATTGTTCCGTCCCGTAGAAGAGATCGACAATCTCCAGCCTGCTATCAAGGGATACATCGCAAGAGATTCCTTATTAGAAATAAGCACCATTTTAGATGACATCTTGTCAGCAATTATGACATTGACACTTTCTCAGGTTCAATTCAACAGCGTACTTGGTATTGATCCATTACGTCCATGGGTTGCACCAGCCGCAGTTAAATCTACGTTTGAAGAATTGGTCTTTGTTGCTAATAATGTTTATCAGAGCAGAGTAACTAAAGCTGTTTGGGAATTCAACTACTTATACCCATTCGGTTACAAATACATTTGTAGTAGAAATGTTAATATCACATAGGTAATAAAATGTCAGAATTTGATGAAACAACAACAACACTAGTCCCAGAAGTAGAACAGCGTAATGATTCTTCGCCATACTTGAAATATCAAGATAAAAATGGTGATGAGTTGCCTGATGTATGTGATGTTGATATTGAGCCACCATCACAAGTATGTGTAAATTGTAAGCCAAATCCTTTGGCTATTGTCCGAGACTGGAAGAAAAGAAATAACAACGAAGTATTATTAAACGAAAAGATTTGCAAATATGAAATAACATACGTTACCAAAGAAACTACCACCGGTTATAACTCTGACATGACCGAGGAGCAGGCTGATGTTGCGCTGGATAACATTTATAAAGAATATGTAGAAGATGCCGCGGCTACAATATTAGAAGAGCTTAATAAAGAGAATAACCCCTCCATGGTTCGAAAAGTGATGGACGCTATGCAGTTTGCTTCTTACCATCTGGAGCCAAGAGCTAATTCCAGGCTGAAACTGCTCTACAGAGTAGACTTCGATACCATATTTGCAATTCCAGCAGAAACTGATGATGGCAATTCAAGCGAAGAGGCTGAAGAGTCAGGAGACATTAGAGTAAAATACTCTGCTGAAGACATATTAGTAAAAAGTTTAAGAGTCCGCAAGGGCCTCAATTTACATTCTAGGTTTTATAAAGTATATAAGGCAGTCGATGGTGGCTTGCTTAAGTTCGAAGAAAGCAAAAAACTTTTCAATCTTGAAGATTACGGTGACTCTGGAATATTTGTAGCCAACTCAGCAATCGGAGATCTGATACAGGAATTGGATTCATGGTTGAACGCTAGGGAATTCAACTTACCTGGGACCGGAAGACTTTCTTTCTTTAATCAAAAAGTTACCGATGTAGAGTTCTTGTTTGAATCTGATTACACTTTAAAGAGAATTAGAGTATACACCGATGGCTGTGGTCCAGACAGACCTAAGAAGTCATTCAACAAGCAAAAGCTCAAATCATTAACGTCTACGGGTGCTTGGAGAGACAGGACTGCTGTGGCTTACTTGGCTAAACTGAATGCAATGGAGAGAGATCTCTCGGCAAGAAGACCAAAGCCCTGGTTAGAATTTATCACAGAACACACATACCCAAAAGTCTTTTCTACTACCCCAGAGATCGACGACGAGTTGAGAGATAGAAAAATAAGCACTTGTATTAAAGATGCTCTTGCAAACGACTTTAAACAATTGGGTCAAGACATATTCGACGAAGTTTTCAGTCTAAGTGACGCAATTGCCTACGCCTTTCACAAAAATCTCTGCAGAGAAGAAACATCACAAGTAATCGAGGACAAGTACGGCTCTGGTACAAGTCATGACAACCCTGTTGGGGGCGTCGATGATAATATTCTTGCCATGGCTCAAATGCAAGCCTTTAAAGAAGTGGACGAAAAAGATGCTGTCTTCGCCTCATACTGTGTAAAAATGCTTACCATGCGCGGCAGCGGCTCACCAATACAGATGTTAGATCAAATGTGGGCGCAAGGCTTCGGAAGATTGAAGGTCTGTGGTCTTATGGACTTATTAACCGACGCAATCCAATGTTTGTTTAAGGGCCTTTCGCTTGAGGATGCTTTATCCTCTATGATTAAGTCTGCTTTACAATCTATGAATGTTGAGGACTTTGGTGTACTCTTTGTTGGTCTATCAAGGGAGAAACAAGCCGAACTTGATGCCCTTGTTAAGAGAAAACTGGAAAAAGGCGATATCTTCCCACCCGGCTCACCGGGTCAATCTGCATCAGATAACATCGCACAGCGTCAAAATACTGGAGATACTCCATTTTTTGGTAAAATAAACTTACAAAAACCATGGCAAAATGAAAAGTTTGTTGAAAGACAAAACAGAAACCTTAGACAAGATAACTATGGCAACTCTGTGCCTTCCAAGTCTGCTACCTTTAGAGACGATGTAGATTTGTTCGAGAGAAGAACTCTTGCAAAACAAGTGACTTCGCCCCCCGCAGGCGCTAATCAACCAAACCCAAACATTGTAATGCAAGCATATGCTGCTGCACTATTAGAAGTATATCAAGATAATCTTTTTGCGCTTGTAGATGAACTCGACAAGTTTCCTGGCGCCCAATTGATCTCTACCATTATTGCTGTGCTAGACTGTCCGAGACCCCCTGTGTTTAATCCCGGTGTCATGGACTTTGTAAAGAGTCTGGAATTGCCGTTCTGCAGAAACACTCAAGAAATTGTAATTCCTCGATTTGAGAACCCTTTCGCTTACTTGCCTTCTTTATCAGATATTATTAAAATTCTTTTTGAGACAATGAAGCAAGAGATAATAAAACTTGTTATACGAGTTATCACTCTCATCCTTGTAAGAATATGCGAAATGATTGGTGATGCGATATGTAAAGCTCTAGAGACAGTCGGAGATATTGCTGCATCACTGCCAGCTATATTGTCAGGCCGAGACAACTTAAAGAATGTGATTAGAGAAACCCTTTGTGGTCCCGAAGTATCTGACGAACAAGTAGAACAGACAGCACTTGATTTGTTAGAGCAGTTCGGCATGGGTGGGACGGCATTAGCTGACCCTGAGACTGCGAAGGACTTTTTTGCTGATGCGATGAACTCGATGACACGAGAAGAAGCATTGACATCGCTTATAGATGGACCCAACGAGACTGCACTCGACATTATGGATAACTTGATTGAATTCCAATACCCACAATATCGTGATGCTTTCCCTAATCCTGCCTCTCTCACTAGGTTCTTTAAGAATGTTGGTAATGTAGTTCCAGCACAAACCTTAGACGAAATAAAACAAGCACTCGCATTGGCCGGAGATGAACTTGGATTACCAGCTAACCCATCCCTCTGTGCCAGTCCTGAAACCCTTCAGCAGTTTAACGAAGCACGTTGTGACATACTAGAAGGCAGAATGTCTAAGGGCCAATGTGAAAGCCAGAATGAGGCACTCAGAGACCAGTTGTTAGAAGATCTTGGAGATCTTGGGAATGTGTTAAACCAAGGTATTGGACCTATGGTTGAATCGGCAATACCACCAGTGTTTTCAGATCCTGGCTGTGACAATGGTTTGCTTCCTTTAGAACCGAAAGAATTACAAACCGTCAACACAATGGCGCTTAAGGGCGACATGGAGAAACTGCAAGTAGCCTTTACTCAAGACATGCTTGGGAATGGTGGCATATTAGCAGGTAAAGATGATTGGGGTTTTATTAACATGGTCCTTTCGGATACCCAAGGAAATCCATATACAGTTCATCAAAGAAAAACATTTGCAAAAGACACTTTCGTTGATTATTATATAGACAATGAATTCAATGCAGCCAGCACCGAGCCTGAGCCCCCGGACAGTTACGGTGATTTTTCTAAAACTTCTCGACAACGAGGCGCCTACCCCAAATATGTGGCAGGATACCTCAAGTACCAGTTCAGCAGTGAGAAGTTTGGAACCGCTCAAGACTTAGCCAGTTCTATCAACTTCTCTGCTACCAATGACAAGCGCACCAAGAAAACTTTCTCTATGTCGTTTAGGGATTTAGGTTTCACCGGATTGTTCGGACAAAATGTTGAACTTGCGCGCACTCCTGATTTTGGCTTCAATGTGACACAAAAAGTAGACTTTGAAGAAGACAGAGTGTTGTTTACAAGAGAAGTAAGAAAAGATACGCCAGACATTAAATTGAAATTTAGAGATAACAACAAAGGTTATCGCGATGGCGCCAACTCTGATGGCGCTACATTCGCATACGGATTCAACTTATCTGCATTCTATTCTGACATTTGGAAATCTACGTTTAATGACAACATAACTAACCGTCCGTCCGACAACGTTAGGGTGGTTTTAACTGACATTATCAATCAGGGTGCAAACACCCAGTTGGCTAAGACGTTAGAAAAAGACTCAGATGATCGAGACCGAAACCGCGGTGGTTCCGACCATGAACTAAGATACAGAAGATTCGAGTTTCTTGCTATTGATGATGGTCTGAAGAATGTAGATTTGGGAGACTACCCGCAGTTATACAGTTCATTCGAGGCTCTAGATAGCGTCCCTCCACAGATAAAAGCTCTTGGAGATTTGATTAATGTTGATGTTGCAGAAGGAGATGCCACAGTGTCTTTCTACAATTCCCTTCAAAACAAAATATACCGTAATATTAAAAATGAAGTTGGCGCAAATGAGAAATCTTGGCTTTTCGGTGCAGTATTTGACGATTTAAAAGCGACAGACTTAGATTATTTAATTCCAAAAGGTTCCAACCCTCAAGGTTCTGCACGCTATGGTGATTACTATGATGAACTTGAAGTAGCAAATTATGGGCCCGAAGGTGAACGAGATGGCACCAGATCAGTACAAAATGAAGACGGTGTTCTTGGGATTAGTAGGTACCAGTATGAAGTCGATAAAGGACTTAGACCGGGCCCAAACAGGGTGAATTACTTAAATCCAACACAACATGGTGGAACTTATATGAATCCTCCGCTCTACATTGCCCCTCTAAAGGCTTCTGGCTGGCTGGGTATGACTGAGTTAATGTTCCCTGATTACACGCCTTGTAAGCCAAGGAGCACCAATTTAGTTGGCTTCGATGATATCAACGCGATGATAGATAAAACTTACCCAAGAATCCCAGAAGACAAAAGATTAAAAGATGATCCTGATTGCATTCTAGAAGTTCCATTCAACAGAATTTTAAGTCGTCCATCTAGAGCGGGTATTCAAGGTATTATCATGTCTTTAACAAGAATCTTTGCATCGACTCATTTTATGAAAGCGCTTCCTGTGTTTTCAACATTCGCCCCAAGATTCCCAGAAAGTTACAGCAAAATATATGCTGCTTATATTGTTGAAAGGATGGAAGAATCCTTGAGAGGCGCCGGAAACAACTTCCTGAGCCCATTTAAAGATGATGAATTCTGGTATGCGTTCTTAGAGCAAGCCGTACAAACATATGCTCGTCGAGTAGACGATGAATTAGACGACAGCCTCAAACCAGAAGATGTGCCACTCCACATTCAAGATGCGTTAAACCGTCTTAATAACTTACAAGATGCATACAATTATCCATATGGCGACGAACTTATGAATGCTAAGGCGTCTGGCGATGCCGGTTTGTTTGAAACGCTTAAAAGTTATCGAGAAAGTAAAAACCTCGAAGCAGTTCAAGAAGTTGATGAGGACTGTAAATTAATTCTTCAAGAAATGGTCGTCGAACAACTTGAAGCAATGGGCGCTCGATTCGAAGACAAGCTGAGAAAAGTTGGCTTTGCGCCGAAGTACAACAATACAGATTATTACTTTATGACTAATTTTGTTGGTGGTGCCGGTGAACTTACGTTAGACGGCAAATTTGTTGAAAAAACTGTCGATTCTATCCCCCAAGAAGGTGACAACCACTATACCACGGGAGATTTATTCGCTTTACCTGATGGCACTGCCTATGTCGGTGAATATCACGTACATGTAGGTGATGATAATGTTCCAGTCTACATGGCCGGCCCGGAACATGTCAATTCATTACATGACCTTATAACTCCGTTTGCAAAAAATGTAGTTGTTGGAGTAGAAAGAACTGATGGTTTTGTAGAAATGGGTGACATTGCTGAAACCATCAACAGTTCAAATAGTTTTTATGTCAAAAAGAAAATACTGATAAATGGTTCCGAACACAATAATAGATCAGCAATTTATGCTGTCAGAAATGCATCGAATGGTGTGGGGAACATATCCGATTCTTTCCCAGGCTCATTGCAGATTGTTTCCAGGCCCGGTGGAACCAACACTGTTGGCATCAGAGGCAACATCGGAGTACAATATGCACTTGAATTTGGCGCTATAATCGGCGGCTCGCCAAGAGAGATTGTAACTACAACAGTGGATGCGTTGGACTTACCAGTAAGTAAGTTCGACGGAATTCAACCAAGCAGTAAAATATTATTGTGTCTCATTAATAATCTACGCGATGAACCCAAGTTTAGGCTAACGGTTGATTATATTGCAGGCGTTAATAAGAGTCTTTCGAACTACGCTATTTACTGTGATATGGCGTTTACACCATCAATTGGTGAATACACCGTAGCACAAGGTAAAAGCCACGGCTATTTCAACCCGAATGCTATTGCTGAGAAGCCAGGTGGTCGTCTAGTTGTTGGTGCTGCAGATCCCGTAACAGGAGAACAAGCCATAGAAATAGTTTATACTGAAGGTTGGGCCTCGGAAGACGATAGAAACGGATTTTTTGCAAGCCCATTTTTCCTTAAGTGGGATGAGTGGGACCAAGAATTGCTAAGAAACACAGTTCGTTCAGCAAAAAGAATCTTTAGACCTTACTATCGAAAGAGGAAATTCGATGTGGAAGATGACGGCGGCCCAGGTGCTTCGGACATATTCACGAAAGGCCTTAAAGAGAGATTTAGAACTCAACCCGGAGCAAACTTCTTGCCATGGTGGAAGAGGAATAGATTAAGAACAAGTCCATTTAATGCTGACGGCCAACTCTGTAAAAAAGAAGATTAGCATACTTATAGAAAAGGAATAGAACATGTCATCATTATCAGTTAAATTACCATTAACACGAGACTCTGGAGATGGTTTTGAAATGATAAAAAGTTTTAAAAGCATGATTAAACAAAATTTTAAAATGCTCTTATTGACCGAGAAAGGTGAAAGAGTAATGGACCCAGAATTTGGTGTGGGTCTTAAACGCTTCTTGTTTGAAAACTTCAACAACAGTACTTTTAGTAAAATGGAAAGAGCAATATTAGACCAGTCTGCGATTTATCTACCAATCTTAGATATTGAAGAGATTGTTTTCAATAGTGTGCCTGACAACCAAAATGCGCTGTCAATAAAAATTGCTTACTCAATACCAAACTTAAACACCGCAGATTTGCTTGAATTTACTATTTAAATTGAGGATTTAGAATGTCAAAGAAACAAAAGAACCTTTTACCGATTGATTATACACATAGAGAATTTTCTTCTATTCAAGAAGATTTGCTGGAGATTGCAGAGAGATTTTACCCTGACAGTTTCCAAGATTTTAGTGAGGCGTCCTTTGGTTCTTTAATGATTGATGCGGTGGCATATGTTGGAGATCAACTTTCATTTTACCTTGATTACAATGTCAACGAGTCCTTTTTAGACACTGCGTACCAATATTCCAATGTTGTTCGCCATGGTCGAGCCCTTGGGTATAAGTTTGAAGGCCGCCCATCAACCTACGGCACTTTGGCAATGTTTATTCTTGTGCCTGCCAGTACCACCGGTATTGGCCCCGACACAGACTATCTACCAGTCCTTAAAAGAGGTTCTTCATTTGGTTCTGCCGGTGGACTAAGTTTCGTTCTGACTGAGAACATCGATTTCTCGAATCCTAGGAACCTGTTTGTTGCTGCACGAAATGATTCAACAACTGGCGCTCCCACATTTTATGCTGTAAAAGCTTATGGTAATGTTGTATCAGGACAATTCGGTCAAGAACAAGTTGAAGTTGGTTCTTACGAAAGATTTAAAAGAATTGCACTGCAAACTGAAAACATTTCCGAAATCATCTCAGTAGTAGATGCTGACGGTAATGAATATTTTGAAGTTGATTACTTAGCTCAAGATGTCGTTTTTAAGGAAATTACTAATCCAAACTTTAAACTTGATAACGTACCATCAATAATCAAGCCGCTCCTTGTATCAAGAAAATACATTACCCAGTTTGAAAGAAACCAAGTAATTCTACAATTTGGAAGCGGCAAGTTTAACGAAAGCGATGTTGTGGCAAACCCACAAAGTGTAGCAGTAAACGTTTTTGGAAAAAACTATGTTAATTTGCCAACTTTCGATCCAAGTCGATTATCAGAAAACGAAAGCTTCGGCATCGTACCAACCAATACAACACTTACAGTAACGTTCCGAACTACGAACGGAATCAATTCTAATGTATCTGTCGGCTCTCTGAACTCAGTAAGCGCCGGCTTGTTTGAATTTGTTAACCAGCAAGACTTAGTTGGCTCAAAGGTTGCATCGATCCGCTCTTCTTTGGAAGTCTCCAACGAAGAAGTTATTTCTGGTGACGTTAGTCTCCCAACTACAAACGAAATTAAACAAAGAATTTATGACACCTTTCCGACGCAGAACAGAGCAGTGACCCAAGCGGACTACGAAAACATTTGCTACAGAATGCCAGCAAAATTTGGTTCGATTAAAAGAGTGTCGGTCCAAAAAGATGCTGACTCACAAAAAAGAAACCTAAACATGTATGTTGTGTCCGAAGATACAGCAGGTAAATTAACAGAAACAAACTCAACAATTAAAAATAACTTAAAAACTTGGGTTAATCAATATAGAATGATTAATGATACTGTTGATATATTAGATCCCTTCATTCTTAATTTTGGAATTGAGTTTGTGGCGAGACCACAGACATCATCAGACAAGTTCATTGTTCTTGATAACTGCATCGAAGCTCTCCAAGAACACTATAAACAACCATTCTTTATCGGAGAACCATTGTATATCAGCGACATTTACAAAGTATTGAAAGATGTTGTCGGTGTGTTGGACGTTTTAAAAGTAAAAGTGTTTTCTAATAGCGGCGGTCAGTACTCAACATCATCTCTTGACTTTGATGAGAATATATCGAGTGACGGCTCTTACTTGGCCGTACCAAACAATGCAATATTGGAATTGAAATTTCCTGAAATAGATATCGTAGGAAAACTTAAATAATGCCTATTAAAAAGTATGTGGCGGATGCCGACAACACAATCGTAAATGCCTTTCAACCAAATCTCCAAACCCGAGGTACTGGTTCAAATGCCGGCCAAGCCGATATTGTGGAAGTTTATTCTATCTATGGAAGACAAGCATCCGGCTCACAAGAGTTATCTAGAATTTTGGTGAAGTTTCCAGTTGATTCAATCAGCACGGACAGAACTTCTGGCATTGTTCCAGCGTCTGGCTCTGTAAGCTTTTACCTTAAATTACATAATGCAGAAACTTCAAGAACTGTACCTAAAGATTTCTCCCTGACTGTTGAAGCTTTATCACAATCTTGGCAAGAAGGTGATGGTCTCGACCTTATAAGCTACAAAGATTTAACCAGAGGAAACATAGGCTCGAACTGGCTCTATGCATCCAAAACACAGACTTGGAACAAAGTTGGAGGAGATTACTTAACCTCCTCCGCCCAATGGGATTTAGCTTCCGAGCCCCCACAGTATTCTCAAGACTTCAGCACTGGCTTAGAAGATCTTGAAATTGATATTACAAGCTTAGTAGAAAACTGGATGGCTGGAGATTTAGGAAACTACGGAGTTGGAGTTAAATTATCT
>Ga0209535_1000893_pt1 | contig 20720 bp, 4 predicted proteins | sample LinPmetageLP28_FD_184041 | JGI IMG/M metagenome (GOLD analysis project Ga0209535, IMG submission 184041) | Marine viral communities from the Pacific Ocean - LP-28 (SPAdes) (version 2) | ecosystem: Environmental > Aquatic > Marine > Oceanic | place: Pacific Ocean | collected 2009-08-22
ATGTGTCTTCGGTTGTTCCCTTCTTTGCTACGACCTTGTCGAAGTAATTTGTCTTTGCTCGCTTCTTCGCTTTGAAGATCATCCATTGGATGTTTGATGGGATTCCGTTTCCTTCGGCGTTATCGTCTAAGGTTCCATTTTTTACAACAGCTCCACCACCAAGAAGTTCGTGAGCAAGCAATTCGTGAGAAATTGACGCCTCAGCTTCTTCCATCCTTGTTCCAATTTCTGGTGGTAGATTTTGCCAAATGTCAGCAAGGTCTTGCTTTGTCAAGTTGTGCTTGAACTCAAAGATATACATTGCAAATGGGTCGATCTCTTTGTAACGAACGAAGTCCATTGATGGGGGAAAAACATACTTTTGCATTTTCTTCACCATTTGGTAGACGGAGTCTCCGGCTTTTGGTGGACCACCAGCAACGAATGTGCCTTCTTCCACTTCACGCTTTACTGCTCCAATGCAAGAATCAATGTCAGCTCGTGGGATTGAGAAAAATTGTCGAGTTCCATCCTTCTCAATGAAAGGAACGGCAACGACAGCTTCGGAAATTTCTTTGACTCCGGCAACTTCACCAAGACGAACAGGAGATTTTGAGAAACCAACCAGATCGGCAAGTGATCTAACTTTCGGGTCTTTTCTACCAATGCCTAAAGCACCTCGAAGCCACAGCTTTGGAATGTCTTCAACTTGCATGAAAACTCCTTCATTTTTATTAGGTATGTCACCATATTGGTGCCACATTCCTCGAGGAACTTGAGATTTAGCAAATCCAGGCTCCGTGCATTTTAGACTAGAGTCACTAAGATCGTTATATTTATTAAAGTTCAAAATGGGAGTTTCAAACTTTGGCTGAATAATCCAGCGAGCCTTACCTCTAACGGTGTCACCAGATGCAACTTCAATCATTGTTTCAGAACCATCAGATTCAATATTTTTCTTTCTGATTGTTCCTTTACCAAAAATGTTAATAGAAGAGTCTAGCTGCATTGCATTGTAGTTTACAAATATCGGAGATTGCGGACCATTCATTTTAAAGATTGTTTCAGTTTGTCGGTTCCCATTATCCATCGCCCACATAAAATTATTGGAGTCCCACAAATCTCCCCAATCTAAACTTTCATAGATGTGTGCGGGTTGAAAAACATCTTTGATAGTGTTCGAGGTTTGAGATATGAGATCGTTCCATGGAGAGTCTCCATAATCACGATATTTATCTTTTTGTGAGGTAGTTGCTATTCCGGAGTATCCAGTCAAATCTCTCATGGCATCGTGTGTTGATGGGTCCCAATATCTTGTGTAGTAGGGATATTCTTGGACTTGTGTTAAAATTTCATCTAAGCTATATTTCTTTGTCTCTTTAGCTTCAAAGATTAGGTCACACCAGGCATCTCCATGATAATAAGGTGGCGTGTAGGGAAAGTTATAACCCCATTCAGATCCATTGTGAAAATTTAATCCATTTTTATTGTTAAGCGTTTTACCGTTACCTGCGGTCGGTGGACCAAAAGCAGATGGTCTCGAGTACATTGTCAGCGTTTCTCGAACAACGCGATTTTGATAATCGAAAGACCAATCATCATCTGCTCCCACCAGATCCACACCAATGGATGCAACGTCTTGTGGAGGAGTTACTTGGAAACCGTCGTAGCCACCAAGAGAATAGTTTGGTCTAGACCTAGATTTTGACATCTTAACTCTCATGACATAATAATTTCCTGAGACGGCGTTTCCAAATTCTGGACTTTGTTCTTCAAGAGATGAAATGGTTTTAAAATTTTGATTTTGAATAAAGAATTCGGGAACTTCAGCTAGAAAGTTTGATGACATTTTTTTAAACAGTGGGTCTCCCTTTCCGTCCCATCGACATTCAAATTGTGCGGTCGATAAAGCAAATGGGTGTGGTTCTTGCGAAGTAAGTCCTTGATTTGCCAAGTAGTTCTCAGGTTCAACAAGTGCCTCAAAGGGAACTCTGGTTGAATAAATCGACCTCATGTGACCTACGGTACCACCGTCCCAAGTCATTTTGGAATGATTAACCATCGCATTGTTGAGATCTTTATGGGTGTAGGCTGGTGAAAGGGGTTCATCATTATTTCGACCCATATCATCATAATGAGCAAAGGTGTTTAAAGGGTTGGTCGATTCTAGTTCTAAATCTCTAGCATAAATTAAAGGAAAATCAACAGCAACACCGGATTTGATGGTGTTGAATAAAATGCCCGGAGCGGCGATTGGTGTCAACAATGGCTGGAATGAAAACTGATCAGTATTTGTGAGATCATAAAATGAATTAAGCGATGTTACTGAACTGTCTACAAAATCAGAATAGCTATCGTGGAATTGTTTTGCTATTTGCTCTGTTCTTTGGGCTGGATAAAATCCATCGTAAGGCAAGAATTTTTTTAAAGCCTTGCATTTAAGTGTTAAAATTTTCTCGGTTGATAAATCTTTATGGTCTTTTTTGATTAAATCAAAGTGCTTGAGGAAATCTGAATTTGATAGGATTTTGTAAAAATTTGCATTTTGAGTTGTCGTGTTTTGATCTAAAGCACCAGAAATTTCAAAAATAGATGGCAGCTCTTCAGTGATTCCTTTTGTTAAAAAATGTTCGACATGGGAACTAATCCTAAATTCTGGGATCTTAGAGAAAGATTTTCCCTTTGGTCTTAATTCATGAGCAAAGTCTTGGTAGGAATCGTAAAATGGCTCCTTACCAGATTGTACGCCGGCATCCCAATGTGCAGTTCCATTAAAAATTGAACCAGTTGTCATAGAAGGATAGGTCGGTGAACTTGAATCTTTTGATTCTGTAAATTCTGATGCAACCAACTTGATTCCGCTTGGAGCCACAACTGAATGAATATTCTTAAAAGTGTGCAATCTAGTGTAGAACGCCGAGCTTGTTAGGCGGGTAGATAAATCAACGAGCGTTGGCGATCCAGAACTCAAAATATAGAGCCCCAGTCCTGTCCACGGTCTTCCGAGACCATCAGAGCCACCGGTGATATATTGATATTTTCCTCTGAAAAATGTGCTATATCTATTTTGCAACACTCCCGGGCCGCTTGTGGTGTTATCGTGGATTTCCCCTCCAATTGCAAAATTAAAAGTCCTGCTGGTTCCAAACCCCGTTGGTGTCGGAACTGGTCCACCTGTTGCAATGGCTCTCGTCTCAAAGTCTTCCCTATCATCTAAGTTCCACATTGATTGAAAAGGAACTGTCTCTCCAAAACCATTAGGGACATTTTCTTCTGTTCTATCAAGTCTGTTTGATCTCCAATAAGTGTTGACATAGAATTTTCTACTTCTAGTCTGATCTAAGTAAGCGTATTGTTGCTTCGGATAGATTGACTGTCGATAAACAAGCATGTTAAAAGAATCAATTGGAGACCCTTCGTCTTCGAGACCACCATCTAAGTAAAGTTCTTTGAGTTGCTCATAGTTCTCGTCTGTTTCGGCGATTGTTTCAAAGTAATCATTGACTTTTGAGTTTGCGAAAAATATAGTTTCATTTCCAAAAGATGTTTTTAGTTCAACAGATCGGCTTTGAAATTCATTGAGCGCCTCATTATAAACTCTGATATCACCAATTAAAGAGACGGGCTTATAAGAATCTACAACAACTGGTTCTGTAAATGATTGGATGCTTCCGAATCGTGCTTGTCGGCTATTCAACAACGATCCCGGTTCTTCAACATAGGTGAAAATGTTTCTTTTTCTTTGAGCTCTCGACAAATGATTCTCGGATGATCTTATTTGTTTCCAAATTGGAAATCCGAAGGGACCGTTTCTATGCAAGTTCAATAACACCAATGTTTGGCTATTGCCATGCATTGTCAAACTAGAAATGTTAGGATTTGATCCAACGCTATCAGAGTAGGTGTAGGGACTTAAAAAAGAGTATCCCAAAGTGTTTCCACCTAATGCACCAGCATCATCTAAGATTGGCTCGTAAATACAGTAATTTAAGCCAAGAAATTCTTTGTAAGTTGTCATTTCACATCCTTTTTTACACTAATTAGTTTATGGATCAAATTCAGCCTTCTCTAAGGTGACAACTAAAGTCTCCACATTTTCTTCACAATCTTTCACATAGAATGTCAGATCAATATTTCCTGGTGCTTCGTCTTGGTCTCGGTCAATGTTCCAAGTTTGAGCAGGTGGAGTTGAATGATAACCAGTGTCCTCCACTCTCCCTGCGCCGTTTTCTGCAGTAATTCTATATTCCAAACCATCTTCACAACAACCGGTGTAGGTGGCAGCAAAATAAATGCTTTCAATGTCGTTTTGCCAAATGTTACCTTCGGTGGCGGTGTCTGAAAGTGTGACATTCAAAGACGTTGAACTTGTAATTGTAACTTTATTATCAGGGTCAGCTTCAGTATTTATGTCGTAAGTTAATGAAATTGTAATGTTACTGTCTTCACAACCACATTGGATATCTGAGATTGTTGGAAAAACAATCGCTTGGACATAGCCGCTAGTTTTTGTAGCCACTACTCCATTTTTTGGAGCAAAGTCGACAATTCTTTGTTTTGATGCCCAAGTCACACCTGCAGAATCTGATCCGCTTAGTGTCGAGTCAATCCAAGAATAACCAAAATCAGAGGCTGGTAATAAGGAATTTAAATGATGATTATCAAACCTTTGGTCTCCTTGTCGTTCCCCCGCCAAATAACTATAGAAACCTTCTCCAATCAACAAATCAGCATTGTTTCCGGGATTAACGGCCAAAAAAGAGCTTTTTGCTGAGCCATAGAAGGCCGAGAACGAATGGTTGTCTTCAATCACATCTCCCGTATTTAAACCAGAATCTTCTCCAAGTGTCCAAAATCCAATAAGGCTATTGATGCTTGTGATGTCATCTTTTTCTCTATGATTTATTAAGACTTCCAAATCACTTGGGCTTTGAGTAATAAATGAATCAAAATATGAAAGGTTCATTATTGCTCCATCTAGATCATTGCCAAGCCCCAATCCGTCACCTATATAGAAAGTGGCACCAGAGGACACTCCTGCGAACTGTCCTATGAAATTTCCTATGGAAAGTGTCGTAGCACTCTGTGATACTCCATCAATCGTCGCCTCGATTGTTGCAAGCGAATTAAAATCAAAAGAAATTACATAAAGATTCCACTCAGTTATTGGTTTATTTAAATCAACTTGGCGCCATTGTAGATGCGCAGTTTTATAACCTACTGCCCCAGTGTCCTTAAGGCTTACGAACAGAAATTCTCTAGAAGTAACAGTGTTTGTTTGTAAAAAAATCCTCACTGAATCTGTAATTTGTAAGATATTTCTAGAAACAGCAGTGTTTGTGTCTGCTTTATACCAAAAGCTAAAAGACATCGACGTGGTCGATGGACCCAACGCTCCTTCGGCACCATTTAAGGTCATTTGCAAATGCTGAGTGTTGTTATTTATTACTTGGACCGCTTTTGCAATCTTGTCGACGGGCGTGATCTTCTCTTGATTATTTCTGTGCTGCTTATGCCATGCTGCATTGGAACCATAGTCTGTTCCGCTAATTGCTCCATGTTGAGATTCAATTCCAAATTGACCTTGATGTCTTGCTCTAAGGGTTCTCAAACCTTCTCTGCGTCCAATATTGTCAGCCGTTGGCCATAGTTGGTGAGTGTTCGATCTAATGGTGCCCAATTCACCAGAATTATCAGCTCTTGTGGTCAAATTTCTATAGTTAATCGAGTTGTGAACAGAGTATTGTTGAGTTGCAACATCTAAGTAAGCAGGCGAGTTTATCTCCGGGCCGCCGGGTGCAGAGAATCTTGTGCGAATGACGTTTGCTGAGCCTGTGGTTCTATCTTGGCTTGGCTTATCATTGACGCCATAAGACCCATTTTGAAATGAATCAGTACCAGAAAAGCTTAAGGCAACCGCACCATTAGGAAAAGTAATGGATGTATTTCCAACAGTTCCTATGTTATTTTGGGTCACAAGAACATTAAGACCATCAGCAGTTGCTGTGTAGGCAATGTTGGTTCCTGAATTAATTTTAAGAATTAGAGCATCCCTAACAGTGTCTTGGGTCGATAGTGTATCGTATCCAAATTCTGTTTCGGTGCCGGGAGTGTATGGGTTTCCATTTTGAGCTGTTTTGCCTGCGCCACCTGTAATTCTAAATGTTGTCGTTACGCCATTGGCGTCTGTTAAGGTGAACCTCTTATTATCACTAGCAGAGAGGGTGGATTCATTTACAGTCGTTATGACAACTGTCGCTGGATTTCCGGAAGGGAATCTATTGCTTGTCGCACCACCGGGCTCGTTCGTTGTTAGGTTTCCATTTACACCTGTTTTTTGAGCAACTAGCGTGGCAAAGTTTGTAGTTTCAGGTAAGACTTGGGAGATTGCATCAGGCAATAAATTGTCTGCTCTTCTTAGATAATATCCTTGATCTCCGAATGTCGACATGACTTCGTAGTTATAAGTGAAGTTACCGTGAGCACCTTCACCTATGATTGTTTGAATGTTCTTGATGTTCACAGGGCGCTTTGCGCGTTCTTCGCGAAAAAGATATGCTTTTTGAGAGTCTGTGTCTGGTGTTACACCAACCTGATAATCAGGAGACGAAATACCAATTGCTCCATCGTCATCTACATTTTGCCCTGTCGCAGTGTCAAGTTCAAATTCTCCGACATAAATGTTCCAAAATTCTGGTCTATCAAAAGAACTCGTTATGTAGCCCGTCGCAGGATCGATTGCTGTTGTAATGTGGACGTGTCTAGATTGTCGACCACCGATGTGTTCTTGCGTAAACGGTCCTTGAATAGGAATGACATTCGTTACGTCTGTTGTATCCGAGTGTAAATTTACAAGATCATAGCCCTCTCCCAAACCACCATCTGCTGCGGGTTTATTTATTAACGACGAATATCCAGAGTTAACGCTGCTGGACATAATGTTGCCCGGAAAAATGTGAGAAATTTTTCTTCTATAAGCATAGTGATCTGAGTCACTTGTTGGTGTCTGAGTTGCAAGTGCGGCGTGCTTACCAACGACGGCAAAACCGTCATATTTATATTTGTTTGTTTCTGGGGGGCTGTTTTCATCAATGCACGCTGGCTTGAGATTAACAGCTGGTCCAGATCCTGCACCAACGATCACAATGTTTTCCGGAGCTCCGGTTGCATCATTAGCATTGCCCGGAGGGATTAATCCGGCGAGTGCAACTCTATTCTTTGTGGGTGAATAATTGATTCCACCGTGAATCGAATGCTTAAAGCCAATGTCTACCGTGTAAGGCTTCGACAGTCTTCGAGTTGCATAAGTTCTGCCGTCATAAGTCCTGTCACTTCCAGATAGAATGATTGGGTTTGTAAACTCTTGATTGTTTTGTCTTGCGAGAACTTGTCTAATTTGCTCTGATGGATCAGTAGGATCGTCCGATCTCTCTTTACGTTCTTTTTGCCACAGACAGTTTTCGTTATCATCTCCGGACAATGGAGCATGTCCAACTCTCCAGTTGTACTTAAGTTCCTGCGCACCTCGCATAGAAGCTTCGGTTGAAGTAACCGTGCTCAACAATCCAACTTGTCGCTGATACTTGTCTCTCTCGAGGATGTGAGGCTCAATAACATCCACAATCCCACCAGAAAAATTGGCGGACATTGGAACTAGTTGATTCACCATTGTGGAAATGCTTGAATCGATCCACTTGAAGTATTCAAAGAAGCGATCAAAGTCCATGTCACTCTCAACTCTTTCAAAGAACAATTGTCTTGCTCTAGCTAAGTCCTTGTATTCAACACGAAATCTCTCGACGGGGCGCATAAATAAGTTTGCGAATTCCAAAGTTGTCGAGAAGGATTTGAGCATTTCCTCGGAGATTAGTGATGCTGGAGATTTCTCCATGATAAAGAGATTATCGCTAACGTCGTCGTCATCTGAGAAGTTGATCTCCTGATCACCCTTGATGTAGATGTTCTGAGCATCAAAAGCGCTCTCTGGAAGCTGTTTCTTGTAAGCTTGGATGAATTCATTGCTGATAATTAAAGAACTATCAGCAGGGAAGTCAGACCCCTTAGCTTTATGCTCTCTTCGAATGATATCGTCAATTGTTCCATAGATCGTATTTGTTGATCCGGACGTTATGTCTTCAACAACAAACTCGCCTGAGCTATCGGTAGTAGTAACTGTGTCAAAATCCCAATTAAGAATGCTAAGTTCTTGCGTTGGAATCTGGACATCATCAACCAGATAAAGGTTTGAGCCATCGATTGATGAACGCATACCGTAGTTTAGAACGTCCTTGTTATGTTGTAAGATTTCGTCGTTCTCGAGATAATCAAACCATGCTCGGATTCCACCGATTTGGAGATCCGACTCTTGTTGAACAGCTCCCGTGTAATTTTCAACATGTGCACCAGCATAAACACGCTTTGATGCATTCATGAGAGCAAGTCCGTCTGCATTTGAAACGGTAGTGCTCAATAAAACTTCATTTTCGATCTCACCAAAGTTGGTTGTAACAGCGTAAAGTTCAATGTCATAGCTTGGAGTAGTCGCCGTAACACCTCCGGCATATGGGTAGGTCTGAGGTTTAATGCGTAGTGCAACATTGTAGTGTTCGTTCTCATAGATGTCGTAAATGTAATCTGACTCTTTTTCGATAGTTCCAGCTATGTTGCGCATTACAAACTTTGCATGCTTGGAGTTTAGCGAATCTCGAACAAGATAGACAGAAAGATTTTCAGTTCCCCAAGTAAAATCTGCAGGATTGGCTGCTGCTTCGTGGAATCCCATAATCGAAGCAGATAGAAATGGAGTGTTGAAATAGCCGTTCTCGTCGATTTCTTTCTTGTAGGGCACCACTATGTCTGCTTCCATCGTAAAAGCGTTTCTAGAGGCATCAGCGGACGCTGCAATGTAAGAATTAGGGTTTGATGGTAATGATGCTACTTGGTAAATGCTTGCCTCGAACCTCGTCGGGTCGTTGAAGTCGACATATTTCTTTTTAACTGATGTTTCTCGAGACTTGTCTGTAAGATATTGTGTTCCACCGTCTGTGTAGAGGTTAAGCTTGATCAACTCATCGTCGATTCCATAGCAACGGATAAGATTGCGGATCGAACCTTCGGTTCCCTTGGTTTTGTAGATCTTCTCGAGGTTGTTGTAAATGTTTGTGTAAATGATGTTCTTGATTTCATGAAGCTCGGTTTCAAATTGAGCGTCTTGAAGATTCACTGATGCAAGTTTTTCGTAGACCTCGTTGTTTTCAAACATGTTCGAGATCATAAATCCTTTGTCTTTCAAAAGATCGGCAGCCATCGTCGAGGCCTTCACACCTTCCATTGGATAACGTTTTGTTTTTAATTCGGTTAGTTCTTTGATTTGAACGTGAAGAGTGTCGAGATAAGATCCCAAGATCTGAGAGAATAGTCGTAGGTTGCCATTATCTTCATCTTGAAGCCAAGTTGGCATTGAACGGTAAAAGGATTCTCCACGGTTTGCGTCATAGACAGATCCGGATGTTTGCATCTCGGAAATTAACGCTGAGACCGATGAGTGTTCCTTGTAAATGATTGGAGATGGGGTCTCGGTGTAACCTGCTGATTCTATTGCACTATCTGTTGAACGTGCGAGAGTGGTGCTTTCGTAACCAACCCACGCACCGTTTGCCAAGCGTCCGGAATAGTCGAGAACAACAGAATCTGCGGCGTTATTTCCAACGATTCCTTCGTTAAACTTGAGATAAACACCAAGATCAGATGTTGCATCGTCAGTGTTGGCACCACCACCAACAGCGTTGAACCAATTGAGTTTGATTTGTCGAGACGTTCGCTTTGTCTTCCAGAAGCGAAACTCGTCGAGATAACCTTGAAACTTACCCGCACCAAGACCACCTTCAGTCCCAGAAAATGCGTCTCTCTGCATTGCTCCGATAAATCCATCAATCTTTCCGGAGAAAGGAGCAGATAAAGATGCGATTGTGGCCAAGTTGTGCTCTTCACCGTTGATGTACATTCTTGCTTCAATGTTTGTCGATGTCTCGACAAGAGTGATTGCATAGTGAGCCCACTGTGTAGTGTCAACAAAGCCGGTCGTAAGATTTGCAAGAGGAGTAACATCTGCACCAGACTCAACACTGATTTGAAATTGTGCCGTTGTTGTGCTACCGGCGAACAATTGCAACATGATGCGTGAGTTATTTCCACCAGTCTGTCCATTCCAGAGATCTAAGATTACCTCACCATCGTAAACTCCGAAGTTGTAAGAATCTTTTTTCATCCAGAATTCAATCGTCACACCCTCGGAAAGGTCACAGTTCCAGTTTTGGTTGCGATTCTTGTCATTGTCATATCTAGCAGAAGATTCAAAGTGGTCACTCAAATTTGTAGCAGAAGAGTCTGTGTGTAATCCTCCCCATACCTTAATGTATTCATCTGTAGTTGTTGATGAGTAATCACCAAGAGCAGCTCCGAGAAGCCCTGATGTTCCAAGTTGAATGTGTCCTGTTGTTTTTGGATATTTGGTTTCGAACACCCATCGCTCAAGAGCAGAGGCTTTTTCTTTGAACTCGATTTGCTCAGCTTTCGAACCATCATAAGGATAGTCCTCGTAAATTCGGCGGATGGCAGCATCATAATAGAGCTCTGCCGATCCATAATAAACAAAATTCTCAGGATCAGAGAAGTCGATCTGCGGATGATAGGCTTGATCCGCTTTAGTCTTTTCTTCTACAAATGCGACGCTTTCGACGTCTTGGACAGTTTCTTCAAGGTTGCTGGAAGTCTTGCCGAATAAATCTTTAATACTCATTATTTACCACTCTAAATCTATGCTTAAAAGGGAGCTCTTGATAACTCTTAGTCATTACATTAAATAGAGCCAACTTGATTTCGTAAACATAATTAGGCTCCAATAGACTATTGTCGAGATCGAAAAAGTTCCCATTTGCGTCATAGGATAGCGTGGTTGAATTATCAGTCATGTCATAGTCGAAGATGGCCTCGTCTGTGACGACTTTAGATATTTTAAACTTAAGATTGTCATAAACTTTCGAGTCAGGTCTCGTAGTTGCGACGGTGTGGATGTTCGGAGACCAATTTTTCTCTCGGATGTAAAAATAGAAACGAGATGTTTGACCTGAATAGTGAACATCTTGATTGTTCAAAGTTGAAACAACAAGGTCGTTTACATCGGGGATTCCAGTAGGTGCTTGTGTGGTGACCGTAATGGACCCTGTAACGACTTCCGTGCCGTTGTCGGACCAAACGTCGTAGAGAGTGCTAGCAGACGTTGTAGGGGTCACCACGGCCTTGTAAACGCCTGTTTCGGGATTAGTTGTCGCAACATCTGTAGCAGTAGCGATTGCTGGTGTGCCTAGGGTTTCATGTAGAGAAACTGTTACTGGTCCAGCTAGATTCGTTAGTGCTCCCCTCAACTCGTTGTAAAGATAGATGTTGTTTGATTTTCCTGAGAGTAGAGTCTTCCGATGGTCTGTTGTCTGGGAGTCCCAACGTGCTTCGATAACAGGCTTCTTGAAGAAGTTGCTTGTTCCTCGAGCAAAGAACATCTTTGTGTAATAAGATCGAGGTTGACCACCTGCTAATGCTTGTGGAAGTTTAATGATAAGGCCGTGGTTGTCGGCTGGTGTTGTTAGCCATGCATTTACGATAGTAGTGATATCTAGCAACAAGTCTTCATAGCCTTCGTCAAAATCAACACTTATTGGTGCTGGTGGCAAATAATCTCCACCTTCAGCTGACCATGCAATACCGGCACCTGCTTCTTCCCAACTTGATCCATTACCATAAGTAAGGTCATCATAGTTTTCCATGTCTAAGCCCGTGCCTTCTTCCCAAGCAGTTGAGATCGTATCTACTTCAAGTTGAAATCCCATCGGTAGTGTTCTACCGTGTTCTGCATTGAATAATCTCAAGTAAAATTTTGCACCAGCGTCGAGTGTCCCTGCTGTAATATCAGCTTGGATGTCGGCAATGTCAAACTCAATGAGGATTCGAGCTTCTTCTCGAGAATAAACGCCTCCGTCTAGAACTTGACCATAGATCGAGAAAACCTCAAGGATGTCTGATGCTCCCATGTTAGCTTCGCTACCACTAGTTGCAAGACTTTCCCTGAAAGCATTGGTGATCGTGTTGTCTTTTGTTGCATTATAACGTTTAATCATCTGACCAATACTCCTTTCACGTCAGTCGTTGGGAATTTTAATTCCATAATAACATTCTTCGGTGTTTTAATAAATGTTCCATCTTGGGACATCGCCTCTTTAAAATTCATTCGAACCATTGAGTAATTACCTCCGGTTTTCTGGTAGACATTTACTTTCTTGACATCAGCAACTCCCTCGACCTTCGAGAGAACAGCATAAAGCCTTGTGATATAAATCGGTTCTCCAATGTAAGATTGGTTCGAGAAATAGTCCCTAATCGCGGCGTTGCAACGGGATAAAATGTTTTCATTCGAGAACTGTGGGTCAACTGAGACTTTAAAGTTCACTGCGAAGTTGACAATCTTTGCATCATAAATGTCAATCACATCATTAAGAGACTTGTATTGTGACAACCAGTTCTTGATGTTTTGCTTTAGCCTATCATTCGCATTAGCTAGCTTGTTATCAGCCCCTTCTGAGGTTACATAGATAGCCATTCGACGATTAGTTGCAGATGGGTCATTCACAACACTTACCCGCTTGATAATTCCAAACTTGTTCGGCATGTTGTAGATCAGCGACTCATAATCTTGGCGAGTGACTGCTCGACCTTGCGCGGCGTAATAGCTTTTTGCTCTCTGTTTTAATTCTTCTTTTGTCATTCTTTCAGCTGAGCCAATGATAGGTTCTTCATTTGTCAATTCCAATGAATTAACAACTGCGTTCTTTTTTGAAACTATAAGTGTTATTTCCGATGGGAATTTCATTCTCGCCGTTCCGACTGAAGTTATAGAGTTTGCAGCAGCACTAGAAAGATCAGTAGTGTTTGCTTTAGCAACCACAGTAAGTGTTGTCCCAGATGGAGCTACGCCGAGTTTGGTGGTTCCAATGAGCTTCGATGGATCAAACGTTTGAGAGGAGATGTAGTTTTTTCCATGCATCTCTAAGAAAATTTTTGAAGGATCAGCGATTTCTTCAGCTTCTGAATCTTCAGATCCAAATCCGAATTGGAGATAGGTTCCAGTGTCGTCCTGTTCAACAACAAATCTTCTAGTTGCAACAAATGGCTTCAAAATACTTCTAACTCCATCTGTTGCGGCTTCACGGTTCGTTGTTTCCTTAAAAACAACTTCTTGAGCAAGATTATCAACTTCATAATATGTGTTACCATCGGAATCCTTTACTGAGAGAACTTCGCTATAGGTTGAGTCACCTATGCGAATCTTTCTAAATTTTTCGAATGTTGAGTTTGTAAGATCTACAGTTATTCTAGAAAACACACCGGATACAATCTGCCCGACTGCTTTAATTGCAAAATGAGTTGTTCGACCAGTTGTTGAATCAAATCTGGCTGCTACCATGTCGTTTGTGGGGCTATCGAAAGCAACATCTTCAGTAAGCGTAAAAACTCCACCTCCAGATGAAGTAAGCGAAGATCCCTTTTGTAGGAGTGGCATGTAGTTGAAGTCTGGAGCTGTCCCATCTGGATTAGATGGAACAAGGACAAATAGAGAAACAAATCCATAAGAATTCGCAGAACCTGCGAATTTAAAACCCATAGATCTAGCATGCTTGCGAATGTTGTTGAATTCGATGGCAGTGTCCATGAATGATTCGTTTGTTTGGTAATCTAGATAGTAAGACAGGACGTCTCCGACATAAGCAACAGAATCAACCAATAAAGAGTTGATTGTTCCTTTTGTGAAATCCTTCCATTGTTCTGGATAAAATCTTTTTGCGTGTTCGACGATGTCCGATTTTATTGAATCGAAGTCTCTGCTCGTGTACTTGATAGGTGTTTTCTTTTGTTTTGACATTTATGGGCCCCTCTACAAAGACTAAATAGTTTGACCTAAATAACTTCCAATTCAAAAACTTCCGGGATTGTTAATTCATTATAAAAGAATTCTATTCTTATTCTCATCATAGAATTGAGTGGATCCAATGTTACTTTGAGATCTGAGATTGTCATGTAGGGCATATAAGTTGTTGCTTGTGTTCTGATTCTTGATTCTAGAGAATCAGTTTCAATTTCCTGTTCTTGCATAAAAAGATAATCAGGAAGTCCAACGCCATAGTTGGAATCCATGACATATTCCCCGGGTCTTGTCAGAAGTAACATTTTTAGGTTTTGCTTTATAGCATCTGTTTGGCTCCAATCTGCATAAGAAATAGCACCGAAGCCTGTTACGGTCACCCTAGAAGAAGATGTATTGGTTACAGCAACTCCGTTGTCACCAACTTCGATTGGAAAAATAATTGAAATTGACATAATCTAATCCTTAAAAATCTTTTGGAAGTCATTAAGACAGTCTTCACCTTCATTGTCAAAAGGTTTGACATCTACAATCCTAGCCGATTGCCACCATCTAACACTTCCGTCTAGTCCTATATAAGACTCTGGTAACAAATTGCTCACCCATTGTGCGTCAAATTGTCTCTTCTCTTGTTTATCCGCTTCAAAATCATCATCATCTGAGCGGTAGGTTGACCGGAACTGTCTCTTCAGGGTTGTCTTCACTTTGTCAAAAATTTTGCGTTTCCACTTGTTTTTGATTTTCTTTTGACGGTCCTCTTCTACTTCCTCAGGGCCGAGTCCAATGGATTCAAAAAAATTGTAGTAAGAGTAGATTCCAAACAAAGATGTAAATGTTGTTGTTTTGATTATGGTTTCAAATAAAAACTTAAAATCCTCAGTTTCCACAAGGGCGTCAACATAACACTTAAGGTCTTCACCCATGTTTTCATCAGCGAAATCAATGTCTGCTATAATTTTATCTAGAACATCGTGTTCATAGTGAGCCAAGGGGATGTGGTGGTAATCACCAATCTTTCCAACCCTCTCCCTTTCTGTGTTGAGGTTCGAGGTGAGACCAAGGTCCTTATGTGGGACGTAGATCAGTCTGGTTCCAAACTTTACGCCGATGGTGCCAAAAAACTCACCATTTAAAACCGTGGCATTTCCGAAGTGATCCGACAATTTAGAATTCTGATCGAATCTTTCGGGATGTGTAATAAGTTGTTCGAATTCAGCAAGAGTCATTACTTGCTCGACTCCTTCTTTCGAAATTGTTCTGATGTACTTTTCAAGGAACATCACACCTTTCGTTGGGAACGAGTCATCTGATATGCGAGAACCCATTGAAGTAGCATTTCTATTATCAGGACAATCAATGATTGACCCATAGTTGGGGCTCGATGCACCTTCTACTACCTGAACTTCGACAGAGGCTCGACCAGATTTGATTTCAGAAAAGCTTAAAACTCCGTTTTCTGATAGGGCATATTTCTTAACATCCCAAACATGCGGCAAGGGTCGGAGATTCTGTTGAATACGCTTTGATAGATTTCCCATCTCTTTTCTTAAGAGAGCCGCCATAAGAACTTGCGCGTGCTCTTTTGAATCATGAATTGCTGCTACTTTAATCGCCATTCTTCGTCGGTGTGGCAACATGAATCTCAATTTGCTTCTATAGTTTGAAGGTTTGATTTTATTAAACTTAGTCTCCCAATCATCATTGTGGCCAATGATAGCGGATCCCTTAATGGTCAGCTCAAGACCTCTTGGGGTCTTCATCTCTCTAGGAAAGTTATTTTGAACCTTATTCAATCTTTCGAGAGCAACTGTTATCTCATCAGTTTGCTCAAGCAATCCATCTTTAATTTGTCTCTGGGCTACTTGGACACATTGCTCTAGGAACAACAAATAGTAGGTGTAGGACTTAACCATGTTCATATCCCATGCGCCCTCTTCTGCTATAAATTCTTGCTCCATTTTTTCTGCCATCATAACAAAGAAGGAGTCATCATAATTATCCAACGACATTCTTACCGAACCAACAACTGGAATAACCCTAAGCATGAATTCAGTCCCGAACGTTCTGAGGGTTGAGATCACAATACCCTCTAAAATTCCGTGATTTGCAGGAGTTAATTGCCGATCATAAGGAACTTCAAACCTACACTCTGGTGCATGAGACAGTCTCTTATCTATAGGCAAAGATCCTTCGATGTGCTTAGCTCTTCTCGCTATTTCATTGATTTGTAAAAAGCCGTTGTCGACATCATCACAAACCTCAGTTTCAGGAACAAAAGCTTTTATCATTCCCATCCATCCGTTATATGTTGCTGGTTCGATGTAAATTTTTGGAAATAAATATGATCCTCCGTGAATCGATGGATCTAGAAAATGAACTCGCGGGTGTTCTGTTGCAGATTTACCCAGAGTCTTGTCCCATGGAAACTTATTATAATACCATGTTAGCATATCCTCTGGGTCAGACTCTGGGTTGACATAGAGGAGATCTCTAAATGTCACCTTTTGTTGATCATCTGCTCCAAAATTAAAACCAACAGGGGTTTTGCCATTAGGTTTTTCGATAATTGATTTTCTTACAAAATTCAAAGTGTCGAGATTCCACTCATCTGCTATCTTCTCGAGCTTATTGAGTGTAGAGTTGCCCATTATCACATTAGCTTTCTTCATCAAAAAGTTGCGAAATAACACTGCCTCAACATTAAAATGATCTTTGAATACGCTATAGTCGATTTCATTCGTCATTTGCATTGAGGAAAAGTCCTTAATCCTAAATCGACTAGAATTAGGGCTTTCAATTGCTCCGAAATCAATTCCTTCTAAACCAAGCTTTTTCTTTTCTTCTCTGGACATCTTACGATGGAAGACTTCATCAACTTTAATTAGGTGTGTTGGGTTTGGACGGGGAAGAACTCGATAAATCAACTTGCTTTCATAATCCGGTTCGTCTTGAACATCTTCAAACTTCATAACAATGGTATTCTTCGCTTTCGAGTCGTATTGGAGGTTCATGTTCTTCATCTTTTGAAGCATTCTGCCTCCGACAGTTTCAGGGAACGTTCCGGTCATCTTATCGAGATCGTAAGGGAACCCTCCCAGTACTGGGACATCAACTTGAAGTGGAAAATTATCTTTTCGTCTTTCTAGCATCTCCTCGTTGTCGACATAGTTTGGTCGGATAAGAGGACGACCAGCTCTCCTTTCGTGCTTATTTAAGCGATTTCCATAGGTATCCACAAGAATGTTGTTCAAGATCGAATGCTTTCCTTCTATCAAATCTGAAATAAATCTCTTTTCGATTGTTTTAAAGAAATCGTTCAGTAAATCAAGCTTCTCTGCTGCGAGGTCTTCATCCTCTAGAACAATGGCAGAAGGGTCGGTTTCACATCCAGGATCAGATTGTTTCAACAGGTCCTCTATAGCCTCTGCTAATAGGCCTTCAGGGCCTTTTTGAAGCATGTCCGACACAGTGCCGAGGTCATCTAGTGCACGTTCGTTAGCTCTATCTACAAGCTCGCGGGCTGTTTGGTCATCTAAACCATTGCTTAAGTAAATCATCTCTCGATCATTATTCCACTTATCAAGTTCCTCCTGTGTCAAACAGATAGAATCAAAAATGGGTCCTTCTGGTATTTGATTTGCTTGTTCTTTTAGAAACGCTCTGAGTTCTGGTGGGATGAATTTTTGCATCGAAGCGAAACAATCCTTGATATCTTGAGGGTCTCCGAGAACTGATGCGAGGTCTTGGCATCTAGAATTAACAAGTTGCGACATTTTTGTTATAACATTTGCATCCATGTTCGATGGGGTGTTCGTCAAGAGTCCGATGACTTCTTGCTTTGACATTGTTGCATTCATTGTCTGGAATAGGCAATCGTATGCCTCTGTGTTTGGTGCCTGTAGACCAGTACCACCTTTGCCTAGAGCGTTATTAAAAAGGTTTTCTTTGATCTTATCGAGGTCATCTTGTGGAGCGTCCGGACAAAAAGCATCTCGAACGGCTTCGTCAAGACCTTGATTGTTACCAGTTACCAACCCTGCTGCGAACTGTCCAGTTGCGTTTATGCTGGCACACAAAGCATCATCGACCGTTTGAATTAGTTTTAAAATCATCCTAACAAGAAGTTGAGTCAAAACAGTTTCAAGTTTTTCAATAAATTTATTTCTTAGGATTGTCAAAAAATCTTTTCTATAAGGCTTGAGCGCTCTAAAGTTAAAATCCTTCATCTTATCTGGAAAACTAAGTCCGGCATTGCCGTCTCCGCAAGGGTCAAAAGATAAGGTTGAAAGAAAAGACTTCACAGGAGGGTTATGGAGACCTTGGAAAGCGCACCCAACTTGATTGATGTAACGCTGCACGAGTTGTCCTCCGGGGAACCTATCTAAGTGAGCCATGAGTTCATCAATTCCAACGACGTCCATCATGTTCTCAATGTACATGTCGATAAGTTCAGCTTGGATGTCTCCCAATGCTGTCCCGAGAGTTCCTTGGGCTTGAGTTTGTGCGTTGATTAACTCTTGTTGTCTTTGTGGTGGTAGTTTTGCAAAATCTTCTTCTTTGAATTGTTCGAGTTGTTTTTCAAGGTCATTTCGTGCAATTTCAAGCTTTTCAATTTCTACATTAATTTGAAATCTTGCATTGTCGGTGGTGTCTGGATCATTTAATAATTTAAACTCTTTGGCTGCGATATCGAAACTAATAGATGTGATTTTATTTTGAAGATGTTGTTTTTTTGCTTCAACTCCTTGATTTTTGTTTGTTCCCAAATAATCCAAATAAGGGTTGGCATCTTCCGAGGACCCGCTCTTATATCCTTCTTCCCATGGCATTGGCATATCAGCCCACTTTTTACTTGCCATCTCTCGGAGTTCGGCTTGTTTTGCTGGTGGGAGGGCTTGGATGAAAAATCCCATTACATCGATGTCCATCGCCTTGAGGGCAGCTTCTACTATCTTTTTAAAAGCAGCTTTTTGGGTCACTCCTGAAAATAGACATTGAATTGCATTAATACTCAAAGACTGGATTTTACATAGTGTCATTTTTTTCAATAAGGCCTCTGGTTCGGATTTTGCTTTTTCATTTGCCTTATTGCCTGAGGTCATAAAGACTTCAAGGTCGACCAGTGATGCTAAAATCCCATCTTGATATTTTAATTCCTCTAGGGCTAGTTTTTTAGCCTCTTTCCAATAGGGACTTCTCGCAGTTGATGCTGCATTTCTTCGGACTTGGCGCTCTCTCTTCTTTGAGATCTCTAAACTGCTAGCTTCATCACCGAGGGGTGCTATTTTAGATTTGATTTTTTTTATTTTTTCGTTTGTCTTATCGATTTGTTTTGAAAGGCTTTGAGATGCTCTAGCAGTCCTATCTCGATCCCTTATGTAACCCCTCAACGCTTCATTTGAGGCTGCGCCTTGAGCTATAAAGTCAATAAACTTATCTCTTTCTCTTTCTAATTCCCCCCTCTCTACTATCATCGATGCCATTAGTTCTTGCAGTGCTCTCACTTCCTTTCGTAGATTATCAATATCTTCATTGATAAAATCGTTCGCTCCTGCTTGCAAATTGTCATCAGATAAATTCTTTCTTGCATCAAGGCCGGGCTTGGGGTTCTTTTCAAAATATTTCTTCTCAACTTCAGATTCTGCTAATAGATCTTGGCAAGATTGCTTTGAGTTGAATTCATAGGCTATCGATTGAAGCAGATCCAAAGCCTCGTTGAGGACATAGTCCTTTAATTCTCCACCAAATTCCTTGACATTGTTTGCAACGCACTCGCCCATTTTATCCTTAACTGACTCTTCATTTAAGGTTCCGTAATCAACAACCAATAGTGGGTATGTAAATTTGACCAAAAAGTCAAGCCAAGGATAGGATTCTCTCGCCTTCAGAGCCGTGTCTATTTCGTTTATTTTTGCAATGTAATTCATCACAGTTGGCTTTAGGCTGTATTTCTTTGCAAACTTACTGTTGCGGCCGCAAATTCTTTGATATTCACAACCGTCTACTTTTGCCTCTATGCGCTTAATCCTATAGGGATTCCCGTTCTCGCCTGTCATAAAACAGATTCGAATCTTATCTGCATTCTTAACGGTGACGCTGGGGATATTTGATCGTAGGTTCCACCTCTTCTTTCGAGGTTTATTTTTATTATTAGCTTCAGCTTTCAAATCATCATAGAACGTATCTATCTTGCTTGAAAATGAAGATGCATAATAATCACTACCACTTTCTTTGAATTTCAAAAAGCCATCTTGGGTTTGGTAGAAAAAAGACTGGTAAGTTGAATAGACTGATAATGCAGCCTTCATTCTAAAAATTTGTCCAAAAAATTTGTCGACATCGATTTCAACTTCGCCTCTAGTCTCTACAGCTGATTGTTGAATCTCTTCTCCTGTTGGGTTGTCTGGAACAGAGTCGAGAATGAACGCGGGGATTGAGATTAAGACTTTTAACAAGTTCTGCATTGGGTCGATGTCGAAATCAATTGCTCTTGCATAAAGCTCTAAGGCAAACGGGTTCTTAATTTCATTTGAAATGTTTTGTAAAACAAATTGAGTAAAAGATAGTGGCTCCTCTGGGTCAAACGAGGTTGAACCAAAGACTGTGTTTGTGACGAGGTCTGGACAGGCTTTTGGTTCGGACCTGGGATCATCCTTTAGGTCCATGTAGATTTTATCAAAATTATCATATTCTTGAAGCAACTCATCAGCCATTCGACCGGAAAAGGCGGGACCATCATGTGATGCACAAATTATTTGCTGTGCTATTAACT
>Ga0209535_1000894_pt1 | contig 20715 bp, 11 predicted proteins | sample LinPmetageLP28_FD_184041 | JGI IMG/M metagenome (GOLD analysis project Ga0209535, IMG submission 184041) | Marine viral communities from the Pacific Ocean - LP-28 (SPAdes) (version 2) | ecosystem: Environmental > Aquatic > Marine > Oceanic | place: Pacific Ocean | collected 2009-08-22
ATTATGTGCGGACTATGTCTAGGCGGTATTTGCGAATACTGCAATAGTTAAAATATAAAAAGGGGAAGTCTTAATTGACCTCCCCTTTTTTGGTTACAGGAACTTTGGGTATGGTGCCCAGTTTTTTTGTTCCTTATAGTGCTTGATCTATCTTAGGTATAGGATTTTTGACCTTATCCATTGATGCACCCATCTTCTTCATGTCTTTTCTAGACTCTATGAAAGGATTGTAAACTTTTTGTTTTAATTTTTTATACTTGTTGGTGCTAGTCTTACTTTTAGACTCTAAGCCTCTTAATTTCTTAAGTTTTCTTACTTGTTTATTTTCTCTTTTAACTTCTTTACGGTTATCCATTTTGTTCTTTTAAGTGTTTACTCATGGCTAAGCCTAACTTTTTACCAAAATTAGAGTCTGACTTATAGTGTGCTTTAGCTACATTTCTACTGTAGCACACATCTTTAGCTGCTTTGTCTAGTTGTTTAGCCTTTTCAGGATACTTACTTTTTAAATGATCTGCTATTAAATAAGCTTGTGTAGAGTGTCCTGATGGATATGAAGGAGTTTTCATAGACTTTAATTCTATATCTTTAAGTTTAATTCCAAAACCTTTAGCTAAACTTTTAGGCCTTGGTCTATTAAAGTATTTTTTAAGTTTTTTTATATGAGGCACTGAAGCATCTATTAGCTGATTTATTTTTTTATCTTTAACTATATTATTAAACTTTTTACTAACATCATCGTTGTCTTTAACAAACTTCTCATTATCAGGAATATTATTTATTTTTTTAATTTCTGAAAGTGTTTTTAAAGAATTATCTTTAGGTGGATTTTCTTTTTTAAAATTATCTATGTTAAATTTATCTAGCATAATTATTTCATTAATTCAAGTAATTTTTTTACTCTATCTTTTTCATACTTTAAATTAGTTATTTCAGATTCGCTTAAACCTAAGCTATCTAGTTTTCTAATTTGTTCAGCTTTATTAAGCTTCTTGTATTTATATTCATCAACTGCTTTTTGATCTATTTTTATTTTCTTTTTGCTATTTTTAGCTATTATTAAATCTATTTTAGCTTGTTCAGATTTAGCATTCTTAATAGTATATTCTCCAAAACCTAAACCTTTAAGCATTTTAATTTGTTGATCAGATGTTAGTTTTTTCAATACATCATTATCAGTTGATCCTTTAGCGTTTTTATAATTTTCTATTTTTTTATTAACTTTTACTTCTGCTTTTTCTTCAGGAGTTGAAGCTGCTGGTGTTTTAGGATCTTCCAGCTGCCACTGAGGCCAACCAGCTAGCATAGCTACTCTTTTCCACAGTTCTAGATCTTCGTTTAAAGCAGCTTCTATATTATTAGCTTTGTTTATAACTCTGTCTACTGGAATATTAGTAGTAGCTGAAACAACTTTAGCTGCTGCTTCGTAAGCCGGGTTGTCTAAAGCAAATCCTTTTTCATATATTTTTTCTCTACGTTTTTTACTATCAAAATGCCAAGCAGCTTGTTTTAATTTTGATACTTTAGAGTTTATTGGTGGTGAAAACTGAGTTAACTTCCAAACAGAATCTACATACTCAGGTCTTTTTCTTTGTGATCTTTCATATATATCCATTAAAAAGTTTTTACCAACTGAAACCGCCGCACCACCTATACCAAGACCTCTTAGCAAAGAATCTAGCATGCCATTAGCTACTTTAATAAACTTCTTTTCTCTCGCTGGGTTTTCGTCTTCTTCATCATCTCCAAAACCAAATACATTAAATGCTTGTTGTAGAGCATTAAACATAAGGTTTTGAACAAATCCATAATATATGACTTTGCTTACATTAGACTTAGCATCTCCTCTACCGTTAATTAAATCTTGAATAGCTCTTTTCTGTAGCCTAGTATATTGCATTGGCGTATTAGCAAAAGCTAATATTAACCTACCAGCATTACTTGACTGCTGAGATGATATTTTGCTAGGATCAGAAGACTGTTGAGATTGTTCAGCTATTTGTCTAAACTCTATCATAGCTTGTTTTTTAGCATCTGCCTCTGACATTCCTTTACTTACTAGATCATTTATTCTATTACGGTAAAAAGAAGCACCACCCGATGCAATAGCAAAGCTATCAGCATACTGTGTAGGTAAATAACCTTTTTGTAATATATAAGCTATAGCTGCTTTAGCTTTGTTTTTACTAGTAGCAGCGGCATCTGCTATCTCACTTTCTGATATGTTAAGTTTTAAACCATTACGTCTATCCAGTAAATAATCAGAATTCATTAACTCTTTAAAGTCTGACCAGTATTGCTTTTGATTGGCAAATGCTTTACCAGCTTTCAAAGGGTTATTAAAACTCCAGTTAACAAAGTTTATAGCAGACAAAGTTTGAAGCACAGCCGATCTAGTATTGAAGAACATTATAGTTCCTATAGATCCGTTAATATAATCTAATATTTGGTTTTCTACTTTACTACCACTACTTATTCTGTTTTTACCAGTCTTCATACGTGATAATATGTTTTCTAAAGCTTCTCTATATTTAGTACCGTATTGAACTTCTAGTTTATTTAAATTCTCAGGAGTATATATAGCATCAACATGCTCTTGCCAGTTTGATAAGTATTTAGATCTTTTTTCTGTATTTATTAAATTAATCAAATCAGTTGTTATAGTACCTACTAACCAACTTTGATCTGGCTTTGAATACCCATCGCCTTTTGTTATAGTAAGTATTTGCTCAGCAAATTCTTTTAATTTAGGATCATTATTTACAGTGTCATTTAATTCTTTTAAATCTCTCTTAGATAAGCCAGGAACTTCATAACCCATGCTCGTAAACAAGTTAACTCTAACAGCTTGTTCATTAGTAAAACCGTTATCGTTTTTCTTTTTAAGATCTTTAGGAACATTTAAAGACTTTTTTAACTGCTTAAAATCGTTCATTAGATTCAATCTAGCCGCTGATAAATTTTCTTGAGCCTTCGTATAAGGATCTAATAGATTTTGTTTATACCAAGCCATCTGAGCGTCTCCTTTTGATCCTTTTGTCAACGTAGGATATATTAAACCTAAGAAATCTTCTGCTGAGTATGGTATAAAGAATTTAAAATTACCTTTACTAGCTCCAATAGTTTTAGCTTTTGCAGCTGAATATTCTTTAAAAGATTCAATACCTGTAGTTTCTTCTAACAACATGTTGAATTCTTCACCAAGCTTCTTGCTTTCCTGCATCCTAGCTTGTTGAACTTTAGATTTTACATCTACAACACTTAAAACATCTCTAACAGCTTTAACATTTTGAAAAGCATCATCTGCAAAGTAGAAGTCATTATAACCTTCCGCTGCTTTATTTAATATCCAATTAGCCTTTGCTTCACCTGGAGACTTGCCTAATCCAACTATGTTGCTTTTTTTAAACTCTAAACCTTCAGCTTTTAAAAAATCGTATATAGCTTGTTCAGCATTAGGACTTCTTGCTGTTAATACAAATAAGTCTTCGTTGCCTCTAGACTCTTTAATGGTCTTAGCAATTTCAAATAAAGGCCCACGACCACCTTCGGTAACATTATCAAAGTCACTGAAATCCATAGTCCATCCATCTTGTATCATCTGAGCGGCATCGGTAGCAAATTTTTCAGCATTCATCTCTACTGTTTCATCACCTCTTGTCGCAAAAACTTTATTTTTACTAGTGGCTAGCGTGTCATCAAAATCAAATACTCTAATCTTTTTAATAGGTCTGTCTAAAGAGTTAGCTAATTTTAATGCTTCATCTATTCCAGCAGCTTTACTAAGCAGCTCTTCCATACTTAAGTCTTCGTCTATATCTAGTACTTTAGACTCTTTAAGTTCTGTAGAAGTAGTTATAGATGCATCGTTTTGAGTTTTTGCTAAACTAGGCTGTCCGTTGTTTGGGAACTTAGTATAAGTTGCTAAACGCTTTTTAGCATCTTTAATATCTATTTTACCTAAAACAACATCAGATATTAATTTATTTTGAAGTGATATAACTCCTGGAAATGTTTGAACTGTTTCTGCAACACCTAGACCAAATTTATCAGCATATGTTTGCCCTGTTCTAATGTCTCTAACAGTATTTAAGTTTATGCCAGCCATAGCCATACGAGCTATAGGATTATCATTTATAGACATTCCTTCTGGCAATGTAGCAGCGTAATTTACATCAAGTTTAGAGTCGTCTTTCTTAGATAATATAGTTTGAGAAAAGTTTTTTCGTATATCAGCCATTACAGCTTTAGGCTTATTCATTTTTATAGCTGTCAATATACTAGCACCAACTACAGAAGCTGGAGGGTTATGTTCTTCTCTATAAAGTTTTTGTGATCTCTTCTCTAACTTACTACCGGCTTCAAAAACATCTGAAACACCTTCAAAAGGAGCAGCTGCTTTTATAAGACCTCCAGTAGCTTGATAACTTTGTATTATTACCATACCAGCTATATCCATAGACATTCCATTGTCTACCGCGTTGGCCAACTGAGTAACAACATGATCTAACATCTTCATATTTATTTCAGACTGAGTCATGTTAGTGTTACCTACTTTTTTATCTAATTTATTTACTAAAGCTTTTTCACCTATAAACTTACCTTTTGAACTTATACCTATTTGACTATAACCATTTTCATCAAAAGGAGAATCGTTAGCTGCTTTCAACAACTCCATATAAGCTGGATCTTTTTTACCCCAATACAAGTTACCTGGTTTAGCAACCCATAATGATGGATCAACTTCAAGTATTTGATCTCTGTATTTATCTAAATTAAAAGTTTTTAATACTCCATCCTCAAGTTTAGCATCTGCCAACCTATAGAAATTGCCATCTTTAGTTTTAATATACTTACCAATATTTTTAATACCTGCTTTTTCAGCTTGTTTATAACCATTGAATGTATTGTTTTCGTCCCCGTAAAAAGTTTGTCTCCCAGCGCTGGTCATGGCACCTGCTATTATAACTGCTTTATCTACAAATCCATTTTCAGCAGCTTGCTGCATTTGAGTTTGAAAACTATCTCTATTAGACTCTTTAATAGCATCAGCATTAAAGCCTAGCTTTTTAGCTATTTTGTTCTTGTCTCTCCATTGAGAAGCTTCTTGCATTTCTATAATTTGATCTTCATCAAATTTTAAAGAAAATAATTGATCTGGTTTTCTTTGAGATTTTAAGGAAGCTTTAGCAGCATCTTTATCACCTTTAAAAACAGAAGGTATCATATCTCGGCCTAGCTCTTGAGCCATTGACTGAGCTGTTGATGTTTTTCTAGTACCTTTTAAACCACTTTTTTGTCCTGTTACTGGATTTATAGATGGAGCTAATAAGAAGTCTTCTATTTGTTTTGCTGTAAAATCTTTTTTATTGTAAATAACGGCGCCTTGAGCAGTGTTTTCAACATAGACTTGGTCATTTCTCATTGCTTTATCTATGTCAGCTTGCTTAGTTAGTCTTACACCAGGCTCTGTAAATATTCTATTTTCTGGCTTTGTTTGAGACTCAAGCTTAACAAAGTATTGAGCAGGCATAATATCTTTTAATTTAGGTGCTAGTTTCTTTATAAAGAAATCATAGTCTTTACCTTTACCAAATCTGTTTTTAATTTTATTAGTTAGCTTAGCGTCTAAAACATCCTTAACAAAAGGTCTAAAGTCTTTAGAGTCTACATCTGGAACACCTTCTTTTATTTCTAATACAGCTGACTCTATTTCTCTTTCTAATTGCGGATCAACTAATGATGGTACTTGCTGCTTTATTTTAGACCTCGGAGATGGCATAGGCTTGTCATCTAACGTATTTGTAAAGTCTTCGCCAGTGCTAAGTCCAACTTGATCGTTTATGTCCTTAGAAATACCCTGTTCAACACTAGCAATACCCAAGCGTTCTGCTAGACTATTAGCTCTAAGATAACCTCTATTTACAATAAACTTTTCTATGTCTTGTTTGTCTTGGTACTCATCAACAATCATAGAATTTATGTCATTACGCATAGAGTCTGCAAACTTTTCTCTAGTAATACCACGTCTAGCATCTGGAGCTATTGGGTCATATAGTCTTTTTACTTGAGACTTTATGAATGACTCTACAGTCGGTTCTAGTGTTGTGAATATTTCTTGCTCTAATCTTCTCTGTTTACTAGTAGCTATAGGTTCTTTATTAAACCTCTTGGCTAATTCTTCGTTTTCTTTAACCTCTAACTTCAAGTCAGCTATCTTCTCTTTAACAGTGGTAGTTTCTTTAGGTGACAACTTTTTAGCTGCAACCATCTTCTCTTTAACACTGTCTATTTCTTCTTGTATAGGTATAACTTTAGTGTCTTCTTTTTTCTTAGCTTCTTCAGCTTGTTCTAGTTCTTCTTGCTTAGCTAAAACATTACCTCTGTTTCTTAATTGTGGATCTACTTTAATCTTTCCTTTTATAGCCTTTTCTTGTGCCAACGAAATGTTACCTTCTTCTAAGTTATCAGAGTAATCATTTAATATTTCTAGTATGTTATCTTCTTTAAGATTTAATTCCATGCCTAGATTCTGATACAATCTTCTTACTCCTCTTTTTAATTGTCTAGAAACAGAGTTGTTTTGATCAAAATAACCTATCTTTCTTAATTGAGTATAGAAAGGCATTACTTCTTGCATTACAGCATTACCATCGTAGTTTTCATCTGCTCTATACTTGTCTAGTTGTTGCTCTAGTATAGCTGCTCCTTTTGGATCTGTCTTACGAATCTGTGTTAGTATTTTATCTGCAAGAGCATAAACAATATTTTTGTTTTCTGGTTTTGAAAATGCTATATCAGTAAACAAGTGAGTTCCTTCATGTATATCGGCTCCTAATGCGGCTGCATCTTCAGATAATAATATAACTCCGCTGTTAGGTAGATAACTACCTTCCATTCTGAAGTCACCATTTTCATCTACTAACTGGTCCATATCTATGTTATACTCGTTAGCTAGCGCTTGAGCTTCTCCTGATGAGAATATTCTTACTTCAGTATTTTTTGGATCAAACTGTATCTTATTAGCCTCTACTTGTTCTTGTACTTCTTGCTCTGTAAGACCTGGGTTTTCTTCTCTTATAGTTTCCTCTATTTGTTGATTATCTATATTTACCTTTTCTTCTGTGCTTATTACAAGTTGCTTTTCTAAACTTTCTTTTACTTTGCTCTTATCTACTTTAACATTGTTGCTATCACCTGATATTTCAGCCATTTGTGTATTTATAGCGTCTATCTGTTTATCTATTCTACCAGTAGAACCTTTAGCTAGTTTCTTTTTCTTTGCTTCTAGATCTAGTTTTTGCTGCAGTAAATAAGCCATTTCAAACTGAGCTGTACCACTTAATTCTGAGTCTATTTGATTATATAAGTTGAAAGTGTTTTGAGCTTCCAGTATTAATTTTTCTTTTTGATTTTGTTTTAATTCTGGATCTGATGATATTTTACTTATTTTATTTTGAAGTTGATTAGCATCTCTAGCTGTGTCAGCATAGTATTCTCTTAGCTTGTCATTTTTTTGTCTTTGTTCGTAAGTTGTGCCTAAGTTTTTATCATTTAATATTTCTTCAGCGGGATTACTAGCCATTTCAAAAGCAGCACCACCAGCACCAGCTAAAAAAGAAATCTGCATCATGTGTGTTCTTTGCTGCTTAAATTCTTCACTGTCGTAGTCAGGTATTTCAAAATCTACTTTATTAAGTGTCTTACCTTGCATCCACTCGTCAATTTGAAAAGCAGCATAGAACTGAGTAGTTTCTTCTATTGTTTCAAATAAACCTGTAGTAGTAAATTTTTTACCTCCTCTTATTAATTTAGCAGCATTATTACCTACGTAGTTGTTTACAGCTATTTGTAGTTCCTTGGCTGTTACGTTTCCGTTAACAACTTTTCTAAGTATATGATTAGTTATTCTACTAACAAGGGCATCTGTTTGAACTTTATTAGGTAATTTACCACTTAAAATTTTACCTGATAAATGAGATAAAGCTCCTTCTACAGCAGCTTGAGTATATGAATACATTAACTGTCTTGACTTTGGATAAGCTTGCTCATACTCAGCTTGAGCATCGGCCTCGCTCATACCATTTTTAACTCTTTCTTCTATAAACTTTTTCTCTCTTTTATTGTTACCTATTTTAGCTTGTGCTAAACTGCTATAAAAGAAACCTCCAAATAGGCCAGACACAGGGGCTCCAAAAGCAGAAGCTGCCATTTGTGTAAACGCTTGAACAGTTCCACCAACTAAAGTTTCAGCAAATCTAGCTGAATAAGCTTCAGAATTACCGTAACCTACTAAAGTGTCTGTAATAGATTTTATTTGAGACTCCATAGAAGCCTCTTGACTTTTAAAAGTACCTTTGTACATCTTGTATTCACCATCGCTGATAGTACCTAGTGTATGGCCTAGTTCATTTATTCCTTCAGCAAAGTTCTGCATCATGCTAACTTTACCAACAGTAACAGTAGCAAACTGCTCAGCAAAAATATTATATACTTCTAAAAAAGGATTACCTTCTGATAAGCTAGTTTTTCGTTTACTAAGTTTATCAAATCTTTCTGTATTAGTATTTCTTAACATAGCTTTAGAAGCATCTAACATGTTATAGGTTGAAAGATTGTTAGATATTATTTGACCTATCTCTTCTACTTCTAAATTAAGAACACCTTTTTCTTCTCTAATTTTGTCTATTCTTTCAAACTCTTCTTTGTATAGTTCTTTGTAACCATCTATAGCACCGTTTACTTTTCTTAATCTTTTTTCCTCTGCTATAGCTTCCCAATTCTTATAATCTTCAAATAGTTTATCAGTATTTTGAGGATTCTTTATTTGACTTAATCTAAGTTGTTCTCTTTTTTCTTTTACTTCGTCAACAAATTTTTTATTTATATCTTTAATAACAGTTTGAGTTTCATCAAAATTTTTTGTTACTACACTACTTTCTTCTTTTATCTCTAAGTTTAAATCTTCTATTTTACTTACTACTTCTTTACCTTGCTTGTAGCTTTTCTGTAATACGTTTAAATTATCTTTTTGTTTTTTCTCTATTTCTTTAAAAGAATTTGTAATACCTCTATCTGTTCCACTAAAGTTTTTAGGCACTTGAGTTGATTGTTTATACTCAGTAGAATTTTCATCTATAAAATCTAAAAAACCAGCTACTTTCTTAGGGTCTTCATCACGTTGAAATAGTTGATCTAAAAATATACCTTTGCCTACTTGTATAGATTTTGCAAGACCTTCTTTCTCCATATACTTATTAAAATTCCTTTTATCGTAAAAAGCTTTACCAAGCTTGTTATACTTAGGAAGAGGCGCTAATCCATTAGCTTCTAAAGTAGCATTATAATTTAAATCACCATTGTCATCAAATATAGCGTTTTTGTATACATAAACATCATCACCGTCAGCTACAGCAGCTAAACCGTGATTTATGTATTTATCATTAATTTTTTTAGTTAAATCTCTAGGATTTAGTGTAGAAGCTTGTCGTGATCCTTCAAAATTATCTCCTCCAAAAAAAATATTTCCTTCATAAGGGTTGTATGCTTTTACAGGAACCCTTTTTCCATTTTCATCTTTTTTAAAATATTTAGAATTAAATACAGTAGGTACTAGTTCGTTTGCTGAAGGTTTATTTACGTCTACATCTATAGTATTATAAGTATTATAAATACTATTCTTATTTAAGCTATTTTGATAATCTTGTTGTTCTTTAATTTGATCATCATTAAGTTTTGATAATTGTTTTTTTAATTCTGTTTTCTTTATAGGATCTTTTTCTTCTTCAATCTTTTTGTTTAGTAAATCTTTTTCAACTTCATACTTTTCATTGTTAGGCTCTTTTATAGTTAAATCAAGACCACCATCATCAGTTGTAACTTCAACATCTTTTAATCTAACGTCTTCCTGTAATATGGCGTCGTCTTTAATAGCTATAGGATTACCTATTATTTCTTCGCCATCGACCATATACACTGGAGCATAGTAATTACCTACATTCTCATCTTTTATACCCTTAACTTTAGTACCATCGTCTTTTTTAATTACAGTAGACTTAACTGGTTCAGTTAGAGGTATATTTAATTTTCTTAATTCTACTAAGTTTTTATTTGGATCAAATTGTCTACTCTTTACTTTATAATCATCACTTATAAGTTCAGCATCTACTTTACCTGTTTCTTTATAGTTTTCATAAACTTTTCTAATGTCTGATACCGGCAAGTCAAATCCAGAAAAATTTAAATTACCTGTAGAAAGGTATGGATTTTCTTTATCTTTATCTCTTTCAAACATTGAAAGTAATTCTTTTTCAAGATTATTATAATTGTAATTAGTTTTTAGCTTAGATGTAGTTACAGGATCTAGATTTATTTCAGGTATTTTAAAATCATCTGTTATAGTTATAGTTTCTAGTATATCTACTTCATCACCTTTAGGTAAACCTATATTATTCTTAGGTATTTTATATTTTGTAGGTTTTTTATCTTCTTCAATTTCAGGTTTTTTAGAAGATAAATTTTTAGAATCTATTTCTTGTAAAGCCAAAGAAGTATTTTCCGGCTTGGATTCCGTACCAGCTGCTTGATTTTCTGCCACTACAGGTGCAGCATCCGGTGCAGTGGCCTGAGGCTTTTCCACCTCTGTTGGTTTATTGTCAATATCCCATTGTTTAACTAATTCTATAGTTTCTTCTTTAGTCTTACCTTGGTCTAGCATAGACTGAGCATACTCTTTTCTAGTCATAATTTAATTATTTTGTAAGATTGTTAACTAAATCTTCTGCTGATTCTTCTTCTTCAGCAACTTCTTCCACTTTTAATCTATTTATTTGAGAGTTATTATAACCATCTTTAGCAAACTTTAAATCAGATTTTAATTTTTTATTATCTGGATCTTCCTCAAGCATTCTCTCCATACCTTCTATTCTCTTTTTATATAACTCTTGTCTAGCATCATACAATGCCGTAGGTGTTAATTTAGAATAATCTATATCTTTGATTTGATCTGTCGTTGGTGAGTTATTTTCAAAAGCTTTGGTGCCATCCCACTTCTCACCATCTATTTCTATGCCACTAGCTATAGCTATTAAATCAGCAGATCCTCTACCCGTGTTAAATTTCCAGTCTACTAATTGTTCTTTAATATTTTCAGGTAACTTATCATAAGTTTCTCTGTCCATGCCTAAGTCTGTTAATATTGTAGTACCATAATCACCTGCTTCTTGATCAGGGGAAGTTCCTACTATGTATTCATTAACTACTTTAATACCTTTTTCACCTGGAGTACCTTCAGCTTCATCATATAGCTTTTTCAATGCAGCTCCTTTATTTCCCGATCCAGTAAAACCGTAATTACCTACACCACCACCTGAACTACTACCAGATGTGTTTTCATAATTAAACATTTTTCTAATATAATCATCACCGTCAGCAACATCTATTTTTAAAGCTTTATTTACACCTTTTTTATTTTCAACAACCTCATCTTCAACTATTGTTTCTTCAGACACTTCTTCAGTTTCAGTAACTTCTTCAGTTTCTTCTTTAGGTTCTTCTTTAGGTTTATCTAGTACAATACCATTATTAGCAGCGTTATTTAAAGATTGATTAGCTAATGCATCTAGCATAGGTTTGTAATAATCGTTATAATAGGTGCCATATTCTTCAGCTTGTTCGTCGTAAAGCTTAAGAGCTTCTTTGTCTCCAGATTTTACTATCGCTTCTCTACTTCCAGTTGGCATTTGAGGAACTTCATCAGGGTACTGAGTATTTTCATCACCACCTTGCATTTGATCTTCCCATATACTTTCACCAAACTTTTCTATTAATCCAGCAAATTGACCACCATTAGCATATCCATTACCTTTGTCGCCTATTACGTCTTTCTTAAATTTATCTTGTTGAGCTATAGTCATGTTATAGGTAGTTACTTCTTGACCAGTAGCATCTTTAGCCTTATCATTTATAGTCACATATAAAGGATTAAATGCACCATCTTTACCTGATTTAATTTTTTGATTAAAATTTCTTTCAGTATCTGGTTTAGTGTCTGTAGCATACTTAAAGTAGGGATTTTCTTTATCTGTTATAGCTTTATTAAACTGACTTATATTTAGTTCTGTACCTTTTACTTCCTTACCTGTTTCTGGATCTATATACGTGGCATTTGGGTCTCTTATTATTATGTTATTACCTTCTTGAATAATTTCAAGATCACCAGCTTCATCAGTATTCATTTTTCTTATTATGTCTAATTGATACGCAGGTGGACCAGCTAAGCTTAGTTTTTGCGATGGATCTGTTGCTTTAGCTGATCTATTTATAATATTACTAGCTGCTCTAATATTTGGAACTGCTTCTTGATATATGTTTACTATATTTTCATACATAGCTATATCTCTTTGGCCTTTAGATAAATCAATCATTGAGCCATTGTTCATAGCTTGAACAGTTAAATTATTTCTATCAACAACACCATTCATAAAACCATCTAGAGTTTCATCCCACTTGTCTAAACCAGTATCAAAATCTGTTGAACCTATTTTATTGTACATGTTTTGACTAGACTTAAGAACTGCTTTATCAAGCTTGTTCATAGCTTGAGCCTTAGGCGTTAAAGCGTTTATACCACCTGACACTAAAGAACTTATGTTTTGAGTAATTCTCTGTTGTTCCTGCTGACGTTCTGCAGCAAATTGCTGTTTAGCCATTTCAGTCATTCCACCTACTATCTCTATGGTTCTGTCATTTACTAATTTTGGATCACTATAGCTCATCTATATATATATTTTAATTGTTTTTTCTAGGCATTTAAAGCGTCGCCTATTTCAGCTTGAACTCTCATAGATTCAGCGTCTGCAGCTTGTTGTCTTTGATTATCAAGCTCTTTTGCTGCTCTGTTAATATCTGCTTGTTCTCTATTTTCAGTAACGCCAAAAGCAAACTTTTTACCTTCTGCTAATTTGTTTTGTAGATCTTGAGCACCTTGAGCAGCTGCTTTTTGATTAGAAGCTTCTTGTCTCTCTAAGTTAGCTGCAATACCTTTTTTAGACTGTAAAGCTGCTTGTGCTAAAGCAGTGGCACCACCAGCCCCAGCGCCGCTAGATCTCATTGCATCTAAAGTGTTTGCTAGTGCTATGTCTGTTTGCTCAGCTTGAAACTCAGCAGCTTGTGTAGCAACACCTAGGTTAGCCATTTCATTTGTCATACCTTCATAAGGATTTATAACATCTTGTCTATTGTCTACAAGCGCTTGCATTTCTGCCTTTAAAACTTCAGAACGATCTTCTGCTTTCTTTTTTAAAAGATCTAATTCTGCCTCTTTAGCAAGCGTATCTTTTGCTGCTAATGCTTTTGCTTTCTTTGTACTCATTATTTAAAATTTTTGAATTAATGCCGAAACACCGACATCAGTTTTTATATAACCTATATTTTGTAATCTTTCTTGAAACTTGTTAGTACCCATAGAGCCATAAAATACTAAATACTTACCATTACTAGCTTTCCACATGTTTTCAACACCTAGCATAAGCAGGTCAAAAGCTTGATTCTTTACTTCTTTGTTTCTAAAATGTTTATTAGATAAAGGCCAGTTTACTTGACATAGCTTAGAGTTAGTAGTGTACATAAATATACTACATATACCGATGCCTTCTTCAGTTTCAACTATCAATCCTCCTTTACCATCTTCTGGTAAAAAGTCTTTTGATGGTGCATATTCAAAACCCCAGTCTTTCCACCATTTACACAGTGTATCCCAGTCCTTGCTTTCTAATTTTCTTATACTTAATTTCACTTAAATATTAATTATTACTTTTAGTTTTTTTCATTTGCCTGTCAGTTAAAGGAACATCAGCGTCGTCTGATGGTCTAAGCTTTATAACACCATTATCACAATAAAATTCTCTTTTTTCTCTAGCGGCTTCTTGTTTTCCACCTTCTTTTTTAGCATAGCCAGCTTCCCAAGCTTTCCAAGCTGTCTTACATTTGTTTTTATTTCTCATGTTTTTTATTTAATAAGAAGATACTACATACTTAGTTCCTGCTGACCATAATTCCTTTGGCCCGCCTAAATCTGTATATTGATCATCTTGTATTGTGACAGTAGCAAAATATCCTTTTATACCTGACATTTGATTGCCAAATAAAACTTCTCCAGCAGTAGCTGCAGAGTTGTTTTTTAAATTAGCTACATATTTATTTTCTTTTCTATCAAAACCAGCCCTTAACAAAGGTTGATTAACTGGACTTGCGCTTGTGCCGGTGTTACCTGAAGAGTCATAAGCACCTTCTAAATAACTAGGTATAGATATATTACCGACTAAACTACCACTAGGTTGATTGTTAGTTATATCTTGACTTAGATTATACTGTCCAGATAAATAATCAAAACCTGTAAAACCAGATGAATACCTAGATACTTCCCAGCCATTACTACCTTCATAATTTATAGTTTGAAAGTTTTTAACAACTGATGGCTGCTCGTTGAACACAAAAGTGACATTTGATCTATTTCTAACACCATAAAAAACGCCTCTATTATTAGCTGTTGAGTTGTCATAGTGCTCATATAAATCAGATCTATTTACTGTATAAAAATTATTTACAACACTAAACATTAAGTCAGGTTTAAAACTAAAAAAGCTTACCCATCCATTTATTCTTTCATCAAAAGAAAGAGTTTGATAGCCAATAGTATTACTAATTCTAGTACTAGAAGTTTGCATTGATAATACATAGTTTTTATTGTGTATGTCCCAACCTCCATTTATTTTATCTTTATACAAGCTAGAAAATTCAACATTATCACCAGCAGAATAAGTGTTTGTTAATGGCTTAGAAAAATAAAAATTAGTTATATTTGAAGCTTGATTACCTTGTGGACCTTTTATTAATATTAATATTCCCGCTTCTGTTTGACCACCTGGCTTATTTGCAGTAGATCCTAGTTCGGGAAGGTCAGATAAAGATTGGGTGGTCGTAACACTACACGTAGAGCCTGCGCTAGCTTGTTGACTTACCGTTATTCTTTGTAATACAGGTTTAAAATCTTCACTAATTACTGATAAATTGTCTCTAAAGTAATCCATCATACCGTATTGTGATATTTCAGTTAAACCATCGTTAGACAATCTCATTATGGCATTTCTGTTTTTATCAGCAAAATACTTCCTATAGTTATATATTGCAAATGATTCTGGATTTTTACTTATTCCATACTCTCCTTTGTAAGGAACAAACTGACCTATAACAGCTCTAGCTGCTTGAGTTTCTGTACCGCTTTCAGTTGTGTATATAGTGTCTTTATCTATTAATGCTCTATGTATTTTATTCTCTTGAAATACTATTAAGTTAGTATCTTCTGAATATGTTTTTTGTATTGATCCATGAGAAGGGTCTAAGGATTTAGTTATAGGCTCTCCAACTGAAAAAACATTAGTATCATTAACCCCTGTTCTAGAATTAAAAACACCTGAATATATTAATGTATTTATTCTGTTTTGTTGCAATGGATATTGTTCATCTAAATAAGCTCTAGCACCATTATCTGTTGCTGTGTTGTTATAACCACCTCTTATTCTTGATTCTTCTATAAAGTAATTTAAATTGCTAGTAGTATCACTAGTGTCTACACCAGGAGCTATACCAGGAGAACCAAAAACAACATTAGTAGCTCCTCCTATTTGATTTTTACTTCTAACTTTTCTTATTACATATGAATTGAACCAATCAACTTCTATTATTGCACTCATATTTTATTTTTAAATATTAACTACTAGGATCTGGTGTTAATGGAGGGGCAGGTGTTACATCAACTGCGCTTGCACCGGCCACAACAGCTTCGTTTAATTCAGATATTAACCCAGAAGTTGAAGTTTCCCAATAAAGCTCTAATAAAGATTCTCTGGATTTTACTTCATACACGCTAAGTGAAGGAAGTTTATTTTGTAATTTACCTATAACCTCTCCGTTGGGCATTGATAGTATTATAGAAGGCGGATTACTAGCAGCTGCAAATACGCCCTCAGCTTTAACAGGTGTCTCTTGTGTTCCATCAGCCTTAAGCTCAGCTATGCCAATATCTGTTAATTTACCATAACCATTTATAGATGCCACTGAAGTATTAAAGAAAAACTGCTGTGAATATATACCATTTGTTGTGCCTGCCATTACTTCAGTAGTTCCACCTACTCTTGGGTAGAGCTCAGTATCGCTAGTGCCAAACTGAGTTTGCTCAGGACCAACAGTATTTAAATCAGCTGGAACTTTATTAACGTTATCTGAAATTAAGCTAGTGACATAACTACTACTTGCAAATGGGTAAGCTTTACTATTAGTAGAACCACCATCATCTGATCTTAAAGCAGCTGCTGACGGTATTAAAGATACATTTCCTAAGTAAACATTATAATAATCTTCTGTTTGTTGTTTTACTACAACTTTATATGAGTACCAGCCTAATTTGTTTTCTGTTGTGTGAATTGTAACAGCATAAGGCGCAGTAGCTGGCGTGCCAATGTCTTTGTCACTTATAGTTATTTGATTACTACTAGTTGATATAGAAGCTATCACAGACGTTATTGCATCTCCTCCCGTAGGAAGAACTATTACGTCTCCAATTGATATACCCGTTACGCTATCTAAAGTGTATACGCCCGTTGTTGGTGAAGTGTTAGCAGTTACTCTTGGGGTAAGACTTGCGCCTGATTTATACAAACCTGGATAACCACTAGCATAACTAACGGTAGATGGTATAATATTTCTAAATAAAACTTTTATTGAATCACCTTTCCATGTTGCAGGATTATTAGAAACAGTATTTGCTTTGTAAGGATGATAAACAGTTGAACCATCAAAAACAGTTGTTCCACCATCATTACTTTGTTGAAAATCAGTTATAGAAGATAAAACAACATCAGATTGTCTACCATATCTATCTGATAATACAATACCAATTTGATAATTTCTGTTTTGCTTTACTGTATGAGTAGGATAAGAGATACAAGAGTTGTTATATATAATTCCTGCGTTTGAAGCTGTAGGGTCTATACTGTTTGCTTTTTCATCTATTCTAATATTATAATCTAAGTTTTCAGGAGGCGTATGCTTATCTATGAAATTACCATAAACTATTCTATTACCTACAGAGCTTTGGCTTTGGGCTCTAACTGGAACTTTGTCAAAAACTCTAGTTATTTCAGATGATGGTAAAGTTCTAAAAGGTTTTCTAGATTGATAGTTATATATTAAAGTATTGCTGGTATTAGAGCTACCATTTGGGTTTTTACTGAAAACATCATTTTCTATAGTTTCTAAAACTTTTATAGATAAACCGTCAGACTCTTTGTAAAGTATATCTACCTCTATAACTTTTAACTCATCACGCATGCTTCTCCAAGCGTATGGAGCATTAATATAAAGGCTTATGGAGTTTACTGAGTTTTCAAAAAATGGTACAATAGTGCTAGCCATTATAGGTTCTTCACCTGTGGTGCCGCCAGCTTTGTAAGTTCCTGCTGGGGTTTCAGCAATCGTATCAGCAATATAGCCATCTTGAAAAGGTATGAAAATAGGCTGTGTAAAAGGAGATATTAAAGAGTATTCTCCGTCTTCAAACTTAAATCTATAAGCAAACCTTGAAAATTTATCTTTTAAAAAATCACTATCACCTGGAAAAGTACTAATATAATTAGAGTTAGGCCATGCTAGAGTAATTGGAACTACATATACTGAAGCAAGGCCGCTTGGTATACCATGTGCTCCGCTTAATTGAATATCATAAATATTTGGAGCGCTTACGAATGCAGAACTTGTGACAGTAGGCAAATTATCTGGGTCAGTAAAACCTGGCGCATTAAACTGCATGTCTGTGAATGGAGTAGAGCTAAGTGCAGTTATTCTAACTTTTGTAGAAGATATATAAATAGACCCACCAAAGCCAATACCAAAGATTGAAGGTCTTAAAAATTCATCACTAGCGTTTTTAGAACTTCTTTCTATAAGTTGTACAGTCCGACCACCAAAAGTTCCTAAAGTGCTTGTGGTTGTGAACTGGTAAGGAGAAGTGTATTTTGCTGTAACAATATATGAATTTGTTCCTGCAACATTCATGCCAGCTCTAATATTGTCTCTAGTTAGTACGGTTGTAGTTGTGTAGGTGGTTGACGTTCCGCTAACGTTAGCTATTGAAATATTTCTATAAACCTGAATAGCGTCGTGAGGATAGTATTTAGCTACTGATATTTGGTCTTCTTTAGTGTAATAAGTTAAACTAGATATAGCATTGTCTATGTTTATTTTTCTAGGTTGATTCCTGTTATCTGTCCAGAATAATAAGTTTTCTATTAAACTAATGCCGTAAACTGGGTGTGTTTTAGAAAAATTTAAAAAATAACCCTCAACTAACTTGGAGGTAGTGTTTGTATTAAAATCTCTCATTATTATATAATGCAAGCTTTCAAATGGAGCAACTCCACTTAGTTGATCACTTGTAGAATCTACGTAGTTAGTTACTATAAAAAAAGCTCTATTGCTTTCATCATCTTTTAAATAACCTATTGCTTCTAAATTATCAACACTACTTGGTAGACCTCCAAGGTCTTTGTTGCCTAACACGTTTTCTAAAGCACCAACATCTTCACCTTCAGATCTGCTTATATTAACGTTTTCAGCGTTTCTATACTCTCCGTTACTCAAAAGCCTATCGTCAAGATCTTTGTTCATCTTTGACTTTATAAAAGTGTTTTTAATTTCTGGCATTTTATTTAGTGTTTAATCTGTTTAGATTTGCCACGCATAACTTGAACTATTTCGCCAAGTTTTATATTAGATAATCTTATTTTAGCATTTCTTAATTTAGCTGACCTCTCTTTTTGGTATCTTTGAACTAAGTACTCTGGTGTATTAGATCTGCTAGCTAGTATACAATGGTTGATATGAGAATATAATGCGTCCTCGGCCATCTTAGGCACCTTAGAATCCATGTCGTAGGCTAAACCGTCTGATATATATTCTAAAACTATTACTTTATCAACTAAATCACTAGAAAAAGTAAATCTACCAGTTCTTTCGTTGATTTGAAACCATCCGTTTTGCTGAGTAACTTGTGGTTCTAAACCATATCTTTCACCAAATGTTAGCTTCCACCAGTCTCTACTATATACATCAGTATTGTCTCTAGTTATATCACCGGTTATATTGTTTGCGTTTTCTAAATCCCACCTATCTTCAGTTATAGAAGTGTTTGCTTGAAGGTTTTGTTCAAAAGTGTTTTGAGTAGGCACACCGGCAGAGTCTTGTATTGGCAAGCTAAATGGTGAGCTAGTTAAATTATTTACTGGATATATTATATGTTGTACTCCTCCTTGATCTATCCAAGAAGCCCTTACGTAGTTTACGTAGTCTTGAGGTATAGGAACACCTAAGTTATTAGGAACTGTTAACTCTTGAGATTTTATACTTTTTAAAGTGTCATAACTAAACTCTTGTAAACCTCTTTTAGCATGGAAAATAACATCATTTCTACTTATTCTTGGTATTAATTTGTCTATACCTACATAAATAAGCATAAAGTTATTAACTATATTTGTCAAACTTACATATTCATAACTACCATAATTTTCATCTATAGCTTGTTGCTTTAACTGTATGTATAACGATGTGCTAGTATAAGGACCATTTCTAAGCGTTATTACATTGTTTAACGAATCTGAAACATAAGATAAACTTTCCGTTTGAGCAACATTGTTTATGTATATAGTGTAGTTAGAAGCTGAACCTACCTGCGCTCCGGTACTGTTGAAAGCACTAATAACCTTAGTATTAAAAGTACATGTAAAAGTAGGGTTTGATACATTAGTAATGTTTGGAAACGTTTGTTGTCCAGAGTAATATTGCGAGTTAGTTTCAGTTATTAGTCCCATGTTTTATTATCTTTTAGTGTTAGCTTGATTCGCTGCTTCTAAACTTGAAGCTGATTGAACTATTTGAGGATCTCTTATAACAACTCCAGCATATTTTAATATAGCTATTATAACATCTGCTTGTTGGCTGTCACTTATTTCAAAATTTTGATTTGGAGAATTTGTAGAGTGTATGTACTGACCTAAAGTACCAGTAGTAAAATTCCAAACAACATCTAAAGGCTTTCTTATATAATTAAAAGTAACATCAGACACGTTTGGCGTGCCTGTTGAAGCTGGATAAACAGTTATTTTATTGTTTGTGTAAATACCTATTGGAAAATTAGTAGTAGGTTTTGTAAGTGGAGATAAAGTTTGTTGCGTGTATTCTCTTCTGCCAACAAGCTGTATTTCAGGATTGTTTTTACCTAGGTTATAGTTAACAGATCCTAGTCTATGCACTGCACTAGCATTAGATGGAGTACCAGTTATTGGTTGTGTATACACGTTAGAAGCAACAGCAGAAGCAAAATTACTTTCTATAAATACTTGAAACTCTTCTCTTATGTGGTCCATTCTAGAGGCAAACTCCACACTTGTTTTTGGCATACGTATATACTGGTTATAATCTTCAAAGAAGCTTTCAAATATTTCTAATTGCACTTGCGTAGCTATTTGATTAAACTCGTAAGGAGTTAAATAACCACGTTGTTCTTTATTAAGAATACTTAATACTGTTGTATATACCGTATTTACGTTTATTGCCATTTTAATATTTTTAAAAAAAAAGGGTGGCGTTAACCACCCTTATTTA
>Ga0209535_1000895_pt1 | contig 20695 bp, 28 predicted proteins | sample LinPmetageLP28_FD_184041 | JGI IMG/M metagenome (GOLD analysis project Ga0209535, IMG submission 184041) | Marine viral communities from the Pacific Ocean - LP-28 (SPAdes) (version 2) | ecosystem: Environmental > Aquatic > Marine > Oceanic | place: Pacific Ocean | collected 2009-08-22
TATATATTTGCAGGCGTTATTAGTCATGTGCCGTTCTTTACCGTTTACTTTAATGTATGCTTGGTACGTACGACAGTATCCGCCTGAAATTGGGTATGAATGTATCACCCGAACCTTCCCAGCGGCCAGACGCTTCTTACTGTACCAGCTCACTATCCCGCCGTTCTGTGTGCTTGTAAGGGCGAAGAACACAGCCGATTCGTGCATCTTCTTCTCTTCCCTTTTTAGACTAAATCTAAGGAACTGTGTGCGTCTGAACAGGAAAGCAGGCATACTATATTTGAGATCATCTCCCAACCACATGGGTGCAGGCATTTCTCCTATATGTCCTTTAGCATCTCCTGGTGTTTTTTTATCGGCCAGTGCTGTGCTTGACAGCAACAGGCTAATCAATACTGTGATAACCTTGAACAATCTCATAATCTCCATCCATTTTGTGACAGGCGATCTGTCTCTGTGTTACTACAACCTCCCCTATAGGCATGTCCCAGGTGTACATCTGACAACTGTCGGCAATACCCATGTCGAACAGGAAGTCACTTGCTCCGTCTTTACAGATAACTTTCTCTTCTGTTAAATTTTCTAATACTTCACCTTGTTCATTAACTATCTTGATCTTTGTAACTTCTACATCACAATATTGTTCATTCCATGGACCCCCTGCGTCAGCAGTTGTCGAGAATATAATTAATCCCAATGTGAGGAACAATAGGGCTATAAAGTAATAAATTTTTTTCATATCCCTAGTTCAGTATTTCGTTTGCTTGTTTGTTAATGGCATCAACATCTATCGAAGCAACCTTTTTCTTGTTTACTGTTTCTATAATCGCTTCAACTTCTTTCTTGCTCAACTCTACCATAACGTATGCTCTGTATGATTTGTGTTTAGTCACAAAGATTTCTTGCTTTTTAACTTCGTAACCTCTTGCAAGGGTGTCCTTGACTATATTAACAATTATGTCTTGAGATCCGGCCGATACAGTCAGATCCTCATTAGTGCCTGCTTCGTTCTTATTGATAGTAGTTCTGTTATTAACTTCGCCGTTAATCCTATCTACAAGTTTTGCCTTGGCCAACAATGTTGCTTTTTTTACAGCAAGTTCTAAGTCCGGAGATACCGCTGTGCCAGTTTCAATATACTTGAACATAGTTTCGTGATCATAATCAACATACCATTTTGGTGTCTTGTCTATGACTCCGCTTTTGTTCATATCAGGCTTGATCTTGTAAGTCGAACATTGTGCGACAAGTAGGCCTGCGAAAAGTATAAGAAATAATCTGCTTATGTTTTTCATTTGTTTCCTATTCATTTATTTTTACAATCGAAGTGGTTATATCTGATATAAAGTCTGTCACAGCCGCAACATTAAAGTCAGTGCTGAACTGAGACCAACCATCACCTATCATCGGATATACCGCTAGGAAGATTGCAAATAGTATTATTAGTCTAATCATGTAACAATTATAGCATATTTTCCAAATACGTCAACCGGGTTGGCCTTGCAAAAAGTGTTGATTTTGTTGATGTTTTATAGTGTGATTATGACAACCAGTTGAATACACCTCTGACTGCTAGAAGTAGATACATAAGTTCCATCAATGCCCGTGGTGTGTCTTTATCCTTTACGCCCATCCAGATCCAAATGCTACACGATGCGAGGGCCACTGACCATCCAAGCCATTGTACTTCAGGATTACCACCACTGAGTGTGAATGCACTCAGCATGGCTAGTATAAATCCTATCCATCTCCAGCCATCAATTTTTTTGTAATACCTGATCTTCATCGATCATATTTAAGATTTCAACAATTTTGCCATTCCAAGAACGGAAGTTAGTTCATTTTGGACCCTTGGTTGTGGATATCCCAATCTCACCGAATGTTGGTGCAGTTCTATTCTTCTTCTCAGCCTTTCTTTGAGAGTTAGAGTAGGATTGGCGGTGCTATGCCAGTAATATTGCGAACTTGGATCTTGATTTATAGGCTGGTGATCCCTGCCTTCTAATCCTAGTTCTTTGACATATTTTGGATTTGTAATAGGTGTATCAGGAATAAGGTGCATCGTTGTCCCCCAACGTATCATCTCAATTATGCCCATCTTGGCGTAGTCTTTATATTTTTCTAAGTCGTGTAAGTTTTTATTATGGTCGTCTATTGTTTCTGTTGGATATCCCGTTATCATTAAAAAAACATTTGGAATGTTCCAATACTTGCACTGTTCAAGATGATATTCTATATCAGTATCAGAAAATTTTTTCTTCATGTGGGTACGTACCTGATTGGAAAATGATTCCATTCCTATGGTCAGTTGTTGGCATCCAGCATAATACATGGCCTCATAGTGTTCTTCAGGCATCTGATGCCTAGGACGACATATGGCCTGTCCTAGATACTTGATATCTTTCAAACTACTGTCTTTAGCCTTGGCGTCGGCCAACAAGGTGTTGAATTTGTAAAAGTTCGACACTGATCCATTTATGAGACTATCAGTGAAATCAAATCTAGTCACGCCATGCAGTTCATAGTGTTTTCTTATCTCCTCAATTAAAGATTCGGCACTCCTGTATCTAAATTTTGGCCAAATATTTTCAATATCACAGAAAGTGCATTTCCTTACACAACCACGAGACCCTGTAAGATAGACTTTTTTTTCTTCGTACTCGTTAAGATTGTAACCAGCATATGAAGGGAAAGGGAAAGAATCTATGTTTTCATCTTGATACATCACCCGTCCGTTTGATAAAATTTCCGCAAGTGGACGTTCGCCCTCGCCTAGTATCAAATGTTCAATATATCCAAACTTTTCATTCCACTCTTTGAAATAAAGGTTAGTGTCGGGAAATTTACTAGATACCCCGTTGCCGCCTACTATTAATTTGTAAGGTCTAATTTTTTTGCCTTCGTGTGTGAGTAAAAGCCTTGCAATATACAGGCTCCAGTATGAGAACACTGACATCAGTAGAAATTCACATCCGTCTGGCAGTCTTTGTTGTATCTGTTGATCCCAAAGATTCAATATCTTAGTTTTTAGTTTTTCCTCCACGTCATGTGTAATAAAAATGCACCAATCATCCAAGGCCTGCCATTCATCTTCAGTAAGATTTTGTTTTAAAAAAAGATTAAAGTCAAAAACTTCCGTGGATAATCCGTTGTCTTCGGCAACTCCTTGCAAGATACCAATTGCGGCGGGAGGAGCGACAAGGTCATATCTTGGGATACTGGTCATTAATATCGACTTCATCTTATTAGATCCTTTATTTTAGATACGAGTTCTGGATTCTCGTTGTTTACTCCAACATAGTTTTCCATGTTTGCAGGTATGTTTTGACCAGTTGTTGATAGGTACTGCCTTTTTGCCTCAATAATCTCTTGGAAATATAGATCTAGATAGTTTTCATGCACTGTAAATTCAAGCATGTGATCCCATGGCTTGATCTTCGCCAACCCATAATTGACTAGATGCCCGTCAAACCTTATTAAAGGTTGGATCTTGTAGGGCTCAATATAGATTTTCAACTTTGCAGGCAACGAATCTAAATTAATCTCATGTGACTTTTTATTTTTTGACTCGCACAATAACTTATCGTCCGTGTGAACAACGCATGAAAACGGACTCGTATGTGTTAATGTTATCTGCTTGACCATACAACAATGGCTCTCTTCGGCTTCTCAAAGTTGGCCGATGAATGGAAAAATAATCTATCAAATGCAAAAAGGTCGCCTTTCTTCCATTCAATAACCTGTTTGACTGTGAGGTACACCCTATCTTCATTGTGGCAATGACCACACAATTGATCCCACAACTCTTTTGGCACACCATGTCCAGAAGCATTTTGCTTTTTATAGTCTTGGAAATTATTGTAATTGGCTTTTTCATTGAACACCACTGTCTTATTGTCTCCCAAAACTAATGGTATTATGGTGGTGTAAGTGGGGATAGATTTTTTTGGATCAGATATTGGCACCTGCTTGTGTGTCACTATGTAATCACTATGCACGTCATAGGGTTTGAGCATATCTGTCACTTGCATTCCGTCTACCTTGTTACCTTTGAAATAATCAAGTTGTTCCAACCTGCTGACAAGTTCCTGTCCTAATCTTGATGACTGATCAAACCATTGGTGCCTGCTTGTTTCTGCTCCATTAAACACACCCTGTGGATGGTCAAAAAAACTTTCAACAGGTGTATCTAGTGTGTTTGTTAGTTCTATTAATTTTTCATCTAGGAAATCTTGATATTCAACTATGCCAGTCATGTCTAGGAGTACTTAACCTAGTTTCTACGCATCTTTGATATTTCCTTGGCACCTTCTTCGTCCCAGATAGGAACAAGATTGCTTTTGTGCATAAGGCCAATACCGATAAGTTTTCTTTTACCGGAATACTTCATTTCTTCTTTTTTGCCGCCACCATTTACAGGAATTTTATCACCGCACTTGGGTTGGTTGGGGTCTGGTTGGTATTCAGGTATGTCGTAGCCTGTAAATTTCTTAGAGTTCTGTTTTAGTGTGTAGGTGTCTAGGCCTTGCGATGCTAACCATTCCTCATGATTGGCCTGTGCTTGTCTGTTTCGTCTAGAGTTCTCTATCTTCTTCTTGATACGTTTTGGCAGTTTCATTTGTATGAATCCCATATTTTATTATACTATTAAGGTAATTTATTGTCAACTATGGTCTGAAGTATAATTTCCGCATAATCTGGATTGGTACTCCAGGCAGTCATCCCTAACATCAACTGTCTGTAATTCCATTTACCATCCTCCAGTTGTTGTGCTCTGGCGTTTCTAAACTTCTCGTATGCAGGATGTGTATTGAGGATTCTAATCATGTCCTTGATAGATTCACACTTTGTCTTGTACTTCTTGACTCCCCAATTGGCATCTGGATTGCCCAGTGCTTTCATGTGTGGTACAGTATCTAGACTCCATGTCCTCACACCAAAGAGTGCATTACCTTCTTTGGCGAATCTACTTTTGCCCCACGCACTCTCTATACCTGCCATTGCTATAATAATACTGATCGGCACCCTTTTGTCTTTATCGGTGGTCCAATTTAGATACGAAACACATGTGGATGTTGCATTAATAAAAGAAACTTTGTCTGAAAATTCAAACTCAGGTTCTTTCAAACCAAGTTCTTCAATTATCTTCATTTCTTTCTTATGGAACTGGTCCTCTATTTGTTGCACTGTGTAATCGTTTGGATTGAATGTACCGGCAACCCAGGCACCTGCGATCACGAATGCAACCGCTATACAGAAGTATATAAATCTTTTAAGATATCTTTTCACCATATGTTAAAGATGCGTGTGGACCGAGATTTTTTTGCTTTGGCCTTCGTTGGCACTATGGGAACTCGAGTCCACTGCTTATAGACGCATCGTCAATTTATACTGCAACCTTTTGTTCTGTTGCTGGTTCTGTTGTTTCCGCTTCGTACTTCGCTTTGTACTCGGCTTCTGCATTTCTCATAGCATTGTTCCAGTCTGCTTTACTTAAACCAGTAAACCTTGTTATGATACCATCACTCATGATCTTGAACGAACCACATAACTTGTGAGAACTGTCTTCTGCGATCTTGTGTACTACCCCTGTAGCCTTACCATCGGCATTCTCTCTGCCCATGATGTACATGTAGTTTCCTGATCTACCTCTCCACTTGTTATTAGTCTGTGTATCTTCTTGGCATCTAGATCTAATTTGATCTAAAACCAAACTTGCTTTTGCTGAACATTTATACATTGTCTTTCTCTCCTTTGTTAATATTATTATACCTGGTAATGGTATTTCCGTCAACCGGTGGAAACAGAGCAATTTTACTTGGTTATTTGAGGTTGGCCAGTATGGTCGCTTCTCTGTTTTTGGCGTTTGCTGTTTTTATCCTGTGCTCTTCCTCAACCTCTTCTGCTGTTTTTACCTTCTCGGGTTCAAGTTTTGCAGGTGCCTCTATGGGTAAGCCAGTGTTGTCAAACCATCTGCCATCGGATGTTGATGTACAAGAACTATAAAAATTATTCTTTTCGCCAGTGATTGTGTCTTTACGAGTAATCAATCTTCTCTTTTTATATAATTTGCCTGAGTAGATGGATCCATCTTTTTGAAGCAAGTGATCTTCATAAAGTGAACCATATACCCTGTCTATCATTGTGTATTCATCACCTTCCTCATCTTTCTTAAATTTTGCCTTGGCATACCTAGCCGGCAATTGATGTAAGGTATTTGGATAGAACCTGTTGGTATAAGAGTGATATTTCTGTTCCACAAATGGTTTTGGTGCGGAATCAGTAATCTTGCCCAAACTTTCTAATAGTTTTTTTGTTTTTTCACTTGGCATAATGGTTAACGCACACCAGGATAGCCTAGACCAGGCTCGCCTTTGGCGTAGGACTGTCACCCCACCTCTGGCTTTAAAAATCCATCATCGACATAGAGTGTCTCCAAATGATAAAGTTAACAAATGAGGACTGGCTTTGACCGTCTCTGGTGATTGTTGTTTTTAATTATACACAAATATTAGCATAAGTCAACCACACCCAGCATTTCGAAGTGTTCTTGTATGGTGTATGTGTCTAGATCAACTGCATTGCCACGCACATCTTTGATGACTTTACTGTATCCTGCCAATTTGTATCTACGAAATGGAAACTCCCAGTTGCCTGCCTGTTGCCAGTCACCTTCCAGTATGTGTTTATCCGTGTCGTCGATCAAACACAACGGCATCTGTAGCACTAACTCTGCTGATATCTTGTCGTGTAGGTATGCTGAGATGATCTTGTTCTGTGGTATTACGTGTTCAAGATGTTGTTTTCCTTCCATGCCCTGTGCCTTGTAATGGTATCCCATAGGCGCCAATTGTTTCTGCATAGACCTAATGTAAAGCACCAATGAAGTTTTAATATGCTTCTTGGTCACTTGACTCCAACGATCATTGAATAGATCTGCTTTCATGTGATCTATGTATTCTGCAAGTTCTTTGAGCTCAGGCCTTCCTTTGCTTTTGAAGTTTATCTCAGGTAGATTAGTAAGGTTTTGGAAGTCTATCATTGAACTGCTCCTCTGTTATCATCTCTAGTTCTACGGCGTCTGCACCATTACTATAGTGTTCTTCGACATGTTGCACAACTTCTCTCCATGGTAGGCCGTAGCCATATTCTTCCGTCTTATTATTTTTAGTAACAAAACATCTGTAATAGCAAAGTTTATCTGACATATTTGTTAAAGGCCGTTTGTGCTTCTGAATCCGATGCAATATCTCCTTCGTCTAGTTTAAGGGTAACATTGGGCATGTAACTAGGTTCAAAGCTCTCCGGTTGTTCTATCTGGTATATTTCTTTCAGCATATGACCCATGGCCACTGGTGCGTCCCAACCAACGCCGTTGGCGTGTTGCCATTGTTTCTTTGTTGCGGTATGGATCAGTGTGGCACTGGGACAGACTTCTTTGAGAGTTGTTAGCGTCTTCAACATCCAGTCCTCTGGTAGTCTGCTTAATCTTTTTGCCTCTGCCCCCATCTGGTACTGTTTCATCAGTCCTATGAACAGACCTTGGTTGATCTCGCCACCTTCCTCGTCACCGTATATTAATCTGATGGCCGTCAGTGCGTCTCTTAGTCCTTGTTCGCCTGCCATCTTGATCCCTTTGTATGCGTAATCAAAATGTGAGAAGTAATGCTTGTTTGGTCCACACTTGCCTGGACTCTTCCTAACACGTTTAGGTTCTAGGTCTATCTCACACTCGTCGAACACCTGCTGTACAGCGTGTGCCGTTGCAACTCTTTCAGTTTCAGTTTCTCCCATTTTATACCTGTGCAACAGGCATCTGTGTATTTCTTCTGTCCCTGCTCTCAATATACCAGAGTCATTTACTATTTCAAATGCTTCTGCGTCAAAGGCCGGTTCATCTGTCTCCACTATCGTTACTGGTATCTTCTTCCACCCTAGTAATGCTAGTGCTACCGCTCTGTGTTGTCCGTCAAATATGTATAGTGTTTCTCCGTCTGATCGTTTTACTGCTGACACAGGGCAACACACTCTTGGATCAAACTTCTTCATGATGTTCATTACGTGTCCTGCTCTCACGTCTCTTTGGACGGAATAATTGAATGCGAAGTGTTCCAATGGGTGATCCTCAACACCTCTTGGTAAGAGTCTGCCTTTTGCTATTTGATTCTGTAGATTAATTTTTGCTTCTGCTAGTTTGCTTGACCAGTTGGGTACATCCTCTGGTGCTTCTTTCTTTACTTCGTTGACCACGTCAAGAAGCATTTTTACTTTGCTCATAAAATCTCCTATAGTTAATGAGTGCAACCGAGAGCAGAATTCCTACAATAGGATAAACCCTAAATTACCTTTTTATTATAACAGATTTGTTGCGAATGTCAACCTATGTAGATTGGACATAGGACCTATGTGGACTTCTGATCGCTGATATACTGGCAGGCGTGTGCTTCACTTTGGATAACGTAGCCAAAATCTTGGAATGTTTTCTTCATGGCTTTGGCTTTTAACTCAGCGGCAATGTTGCATTCTGATTCCGTATGGTAGTATTTCATAGGATCTTCCACGAACATTGTGCAAGGGTTTCCAAGGGTACATATTACAACAAGAACTTTCCACATATACTTAATTACCTCGTTTTTTTCTTGCCCAGTAGGTCTCTTATTGTTTCCTTGCAGGCGTCGTGCCAATAGATTCCAGATTCCCTAAGTTTTTCGTTGGCTATACGCAGTCTCTCCAGTTTACGTTCAACTATCTTGAACTGGGCCTTGGTCAGTTCCTTGCCTATCAACTTCTCGAACCTGAGCAAGATTGAATCTATGTCAGGACACGTGATGTCAGGCACTTTCGGAGCCTTCTTACGGATCTTAGACCAATATGCGGTCTTAGTTTTTGGTCTACGCACAATAATATTTAGGTCTGCAGGCAGATAAGTGAAGTGCTACTATAAGTTATGTGATAATTTTAGATTAAGATGATGCAACCGTATAAGAAAATTGATGTGTAAACAGCGAAAATTGTCCACATCACCTTGCTCATTTGACCTTATGTCTCTTCTCGTGGTTTTTGTGACCTTTGTGTCTGCCCATGTAGTACTCACCAGGTTCGTAGTCCCATACTTTGCCGTGATGTCCACGTGCATCCGCATAGGCCATTCTAAGTTTGACCAATAATTTCACTAATGGGTTGTGGCTTACTTTCACTTTGGTACTAACGTCCTATCTTTTTCTTTCTACCTAATGGTAACTTTTGGTCTTTGATAAAGAGCTCTCCGCCCTTTGTCATCCACTCGATAGTTATCATCTTGGCCTTAGAACTGCCCTGATATGATTTCACGGCCTTTTTGAAAGACATCGCTTCAACTTCTTTGGTCTCTGTTCCCTCTGTGATTTTGAATATTCTATTTTTTGGCATATAAACTAATTTAGCACAAAGTTGACATCTCGTCAACCTTAGGGTATAATTATATTTGAGTTTGTTGACTAACAATCAATAGATGCTGAAGACCTGGGTGCAATTCCCAGCCACTCCACCATTTAAGCAATGAAACTTGAGGGGTGGAATTAGGATCGATTCACATTGAAACTTGTTACGAGAACTTCCAGTAGGCACGAGGTTACGTCCAGTTTTTAAATGCAAACAAAAAAGCATTAGGGTTTGCTGACTTAACAGTCAGTATGCCTGAATTGAGATTAGCGGCGTAATAACCAACATTCTCAGGGGTTTGGCCCACCTTGCAACAGAACGGGCCTTAAATAACTTTATGTTTAAAATGTTCGCTATAATGTGTATATTGATAAATGGGCAACCCCAATGCACAGAATACAGCGACTCCATGCAACAAACATTTGCCGATCAGATTTCATGTGAGCAGATGGCCTCAACTAGATTTTATGAGATGATGGACGGATTCATTGCATACAACATACCTTTTGAAGAGATAGTAGTTGGTTGTAAGAAAGAAGAGACTAACTGAGTGTGCTCGCGGATTCGTTTAGATCCAATCGGTTTGCTATATCACTTCTGTCCTGAGCATTCATATTATCAAGCAAAGTTTTGGCTAGAGCACCAATCGTCCTGTTTGCTGTCGTTATCCCTAACTGCTGACAGGCCTTTGTGATTTGTGTCTCCACAGTAAATCGATCAAAGTTGGCTGTGTCTATCCTTGTGTCACGTTGTGCCTTGGCGGCAATAGCAATAAAATCAGTAGGATCTGTTACATCAGGTAGTCCACTGTCCGCCAGTACCTGATCTATTACACTACTTTTGTCAGAATCAGTGTCCGTTGTGTACAGTGGATTTAGATTACTTTTCTCAGTGTCGTAGTTTTCAAAGTAGGTCTGCCAGTTCTTGTCCTGTGCCACGGTGGCCATTAGTATCCTGAGGTCTGTATCCTCGGCCAAAGACGAAAATGAAATGTTGTTTGAAAGTGTTTCAACATAACTTTCTATGCCTACGAGGTTGCTGTTCTCCAATGACACTTGCACATTGATAGCCTCTCTTGTTTCAATAAGCCTGTTCCTGTGTGTCAAATAAGGTTCAGACGCAAGTGCGGTGTTCAAATTAGTGTGTGCAGTGGCTACCGCTGTTGCAAAGGTGTCTAATGTTTGTTGGAAGGCTGTAGAGTCTGCCACGACACCGTTAATGAAGTTCTTGAGATTATCATACGCAGTCTCAAGTGCTGTCTCAGTTGCAAGGTCTCCGTTGACCACGAAATTGATTGATTCTAGTAATGTGGTAAACACAGGTGCCGTGCTATCTGATGTTTGTGTGAATATGTTGTTAATTGTGCCTAGGTGATCGTTGACACTTCTTTTTTGGTCTGACGCTGGCACTCCATACAGTTCAGGAACCAATCCCTGTATGGATTGTACTTGCTGTAATATTTCTAGGAATGTCGCCGGTGTTGGATTGTCTGCCTCTGTCAAGGGTATTATGGTTGCATCTATAATTGTTGCACTGTGTCTCACAAGGTCACCCAATACCCTACCCAAGTTCAAGTGTGCGATGTTATTGATATCGTCTTTAAGATCGTTCTTCTGAGATGTGGTCAGTACCGTGTTGTCTTGTATGGCCGTATCAAGTTGCGAACTTTTTATCACCCAACCAACCTTCAATGTCTCTACTGCGTTCTCCAGTGCTTGGTTTGAGAAGTTAGGTGTATTCTCTACTAGTGATAATAATCCTTTGTTGACCGTCATTGCTATCCTGCGAACACGTTCGGTGACGCTCCAGCCATTGCGCCTTTATCTGCCTTGTCGCCTCTCCTACCTACGCCAATTCCTTGAACAAAAACACGTCTCGAACTGCCTGATAGTATAGCCTTATGTCCACGACATACTAGGCCTACCTTCGGTACTCTTTTCAATATAAAGTGAGGTGCCACCCGATCGCCCCTTACGAGGATTGGTTTCCCGTTGGCGAAGACTGAAGACTGAGATGCGTTCACAGGTGCAACAGTATTACATTTGTGACCGGTCCTGCATAAATCCTTGTTTCTTGATATCCTTGGCATAGCAGTATTTATGGATGCCTAAAACCGCTTGGTTTATAACTTAAATTTGCTGAATTGGCCTTTTTTGACGTCTTGTTTTATGCCACCAACGATGTAAGATTCTACTTCCGTCTCCTGTGGTGCCACCTGCATACCTTTTGATGATAGCCAATGCTGTGTCCATGGTAGTGGATTTGCTGATGCTGACACATCATATATGGGATCATAGCCCAATGCTCTCAATCTCTTGTTGGCTATCCACTCAACATAGTTGCCTAAAAGTTTCTCGTTAAGTCCTATTATAGATCCGTCCTTAAACAGATACTTGGCCCATGCTTTCTCTTCTTCCACGCAGTCCTTAAACATCTGTATCACTGTCTTCTCTGTGCCTTTCATGGCCTTAGTCATCTCTGCATCATCACCTTTTTGCCATGCTTTAATCACGTGTGTGGACAGGTTCAAGTGTGTCGCTTCGTCCCTTGCGATCAATGAAAGTATTTTTGCTGAACCTTCCATCAGTTTAAGTTCACCAAATGCGAATGTACAAGCGAATGATATGTAGAATCTCAAACCTTCTAGCAAGTTCACTGTGTTCATTGCTAGGTATAGTTGTCTCTTGAGTTCAAGCATGTCTATTTTTTTGCCTGCGGCGTGATCCAATGCCATCTTACCAAACTTGTCATACTCGTGTGTGACACTCTTTGCTCTCTTCAGGATCTCTTTGTCATCTAAGATTGTGTCAAACACTTCTGATGGATCAGAATAGACGTTCTTCATGATGTGTGTGTATGATCTTGAGTGTATGGTTTCAAAGAAATCCCATGTAACTATGCAACCTTCCAGTTCTGGATTGCTGACATATGGCAAGAACATAAGGCTTGGTCCTCTGCCCTGTACACTGTCTAACAGTGTTTGGTATTTTAAGTTACTTGTGAATATATGTTTCTGTTCAGGCCTGAAGTTCATGAAGTCTGCTCTGTCCTTCTGTAGGCTGACCTCTTCTGGTCTCCAGAAGTAACCAATCATTGTCTGGTTCAACTTGTCGAACTGTGGGTGTTTAAAGTTGTCGTATCTCTGTACGCCACCGTCCTCGCCAAAGAACATAGGCTGTTTAGTGAAGTCAACTTTCCCCTGGTTAAAAACTGTTTTGGTCATAATCTTTTCTGTTGTTAAATTGTACAGGCGTCGCAATCGTCACCTTCAATGATGTCACTATTTACCAATTCTGGTGGCAGTTCCACATCCTCGCCTTCGTCTGTCTCTACTACAGCACTTAGGCCCGCGGGTTGCACATCCTCTTCCTCACCTTTGAAATCATATGTGTTTTGATAGTAACTTGTTTTCCAACCATACTTGTATGCTGTAAGCATGTCCTGTGCCATCACTGACAGAGGTACTTCGTTGTTTTCAAACTGTAATGGATTGTAACTCCAATTACCCGATATGGCCTGGTCAAAATACTTCTGCATCATGGCCACAACATTGATGTAACCTTCGTTGCTTGGCATGTCCCATAGGAGTGTGTACTCATTTTTAAGTTTAGGGAAACCTGGTGCTATCTGCTTTAGAGGACCTTTCTTGCTTTTCTTAATTGCCATCAGTGCCCTAGGTGGCTCTATACCGTTGGTCTCGTTTGACACGACCGAACTACTCTCACTTGGCATCTGTGCTGACAGTGTGCTGTGTCTTAGTCCATACTTGGCAATGTCTTTTCTTAGGCTCTCCCATGCCATTCTCTGTTTGTGTGGCACGATCTCGTCAATCTCTTTCTTGTAATGATCAATTGGTAGTTGGCCGTCTGCGTATTTTGTTCTTTCGAATCCTTCACACTTGCCTTTCTCCATTGCTATGTTGCAACTTGCTCTCAGGAGATTGTATTGGAAAGCCTCTGTAAGCCTATCAACCAGGTCCCATGCTTTTGGATCTGAATACTTGACACCATTTTTTGCTAGGTAGTGTGCAAGTCCAATGTAACCAATTCCTAAACTTCTTCTCTTCTTTGTGCTTACCTCTGCCGCTTTCACTGGATAATCTTGATAGTCTATTATTTGTTCTAGTGCTCTCACACTTAGGTCACAAATACTTTCTAGTTCACTTAAATCATTTAGGCCACCTACGTTAACTGCTGAAAGAATACAAAGTGCAATCTCTCCTTGCTCGTCGTGTATGTCTTGGATGGGTGTTGTAGGCAGTGTAATCTCTTGACACAAGTTACTCATGGAAACTTTGTCTTTGAAACTGCTGTGTGTGTTGCAGTGATCCAGGTTCATGATATAGATACGACCTGTTTCTGCTCTCTCTTTTAATAAGTCAAAAAATAGATCCTGTGCAGGAACTGTTTTCTTCGGAATAGTTTTGTCTGCTTCATACTTCAAGTACAAGTCATCAAACTCCTCAGTACCAAATGCATCGTAAAGTCCAGGTGCCATGTGTGGTGAAATAAGAGTGATATCTTCTTCGTTCATGAATCTCTCGTAGAACAATTTTGATATCTGTATTGAATAATCCATTCTTCTAACTCTGTTGTCCTCTGTACCTTTGTTGTTCTTTAGTACAAGGATGTCTTCTATCTCTGGATGCCATATTGGGAAATGCACTGTTGCGTTTCCGCCACGCACACCATTCTGTGTACAACATCTCACAGTTGATTCAAATTTCTTTAGGAACGGAATGACTCCTGTGTGTTGAACCTCACCTCCTCTGATCTTAGAATTGATACCTCTGATACGTCCTGCATTGATACCTATGCCCGCCCTTCTGGCAACGTATAAACCAATGGCCATATCGCTTGAAAAGATACTTGGAAGAGTGTCATCGCTGTCGACTAGAACGCAAGAAGCAAATTGTCTGATAGGAGTTCTCACACCTGCCATCACTGGCGTTGGAATGTTTATCTTGTGCTGTGAGATCGCATCGTAATATTTTTTAACATAACTCATTCTTGTCTTCGTTGGATACTCTGCAAACAGTGTTGCCGCAATCATCATGTACATGTCCTGTGGAGTCTCATACAGTTGTCCTGTACTTCTGTCCTGTACAAGATACTTGTCACAAATCTGTCTCAGGCCTGCATATGTAAATTTAAGATCTCTGTCTCTACGTATCCATGTGTTGAATTTTTTAATATCTGTCTTTGTGTACTTGTCAAGGATGCCTTTGTCGTACACACCCGATCTAATATTCCTTAGAATTAATTTCAATAATGGAATATATTCATACTGTCCGTGTGCTTCCTTCCTTACATCATAAGAAAGTAGTCTCGCCGCGGCGTATTGATAATTGGGTGCTTCTAAACTAATTAAATCATTTGCTGAACGCACTAGAACATTTTGGATATCTTTTGTTGTCATGCCATCATAGAACTGAATGTTGGCATTCATTTCGATTTGCGACGACGACACTCCAGACAGACCTTCACACGCCTCTTCAACGACGAAATGAATTTTATTAATATCAAGGTCTTCTAGCCTGCCATCTCTTTTTTGGACTTTGATCGTACTAGAGTTGGTGTTCGGCATTAAGTTTTTTGTAATTTTTGTTTTGATTTTTGTTTTTGTTGTATCCATATTTATCTAAATCCGTGTGTTTAACTTTTTTTTACTTTTTTGTTCACCGTTCATACGAATAAAATCACAGCGTCGTTATGTTATTTTATAATGTACTAATATTATGACAAAAAAAGTTTTTTGTCTAGAAGATAATTGATTTTATGCTAGGAGTTGTACTTGGTAATCAATTGTTGCGTCAGCACCGGTGCTTGTAGTTGTAAATTTAAAGGCAACAGTTTCATTTCCTGACGTTGAATCCTTGTCATCAAGCACTGCTGTCAAAGTCACACCAATGTCTGTCCCGCTTTCTGTGAAAGTGTCATCGAAACCTACCGCTGTTGTAGATGCACTAATAAGAAACTCACCTGTCCTATCAAGTGTTCCCCTAACTATTTTGTACTTGATGAATATTCCTTTGCCTGCAAGTGCTGGAAATTCATTAATCGTAGTGGCCGACGATGTGTTGTCAGTTAGAGTCTGTGATTTTATTGCTTTGGTTGTCATGCCAATGCCTTGAACTTCAGGAGCCGCATTAAGTTCCGAACTACCGTCTGCTCTCCTTAAATCAGATCTTTCAAAAAAGTCTAAGTTTGATGAGCACTCGTCATTGTCGAACTGTATTACAGGAACTTCGTTCAATGATCCTATACCTCCGAAATTATTAGCCACTGTCTTGGCATAGAAGTTTGCGTGTGAAACTATTTGTCTTGGGCCAGCACTGTCTGTAGTTCCTGTTTTAGGAGCAACTAAAATTGCCTGTTGTCCTATGTCACTCCAACTTGAACTTGAGAAATGTATATCTCTTGGACCATCTATTAATCCTGCTGTGCTACCATCCATCTCTGCACCAATCAATGCACCATAGTAGGCAGTTGCAAAGTCACAGTCATGAAATCTTATGTGTGTTGCATTAAAACTTATGTCTACTAATCTTGCAAATTTTGTAAACTGGCATTGATTGAAGACTAAATTAGTGGTTGAGTATACTGCTGTGGAATCAGCCACTGTAATACCTTTGGAGTTTGATGCGTCAGCACCACCTGAAGCGTATGATCCTTGGAACTTAACATTGTTAAAGTAAGCCTTGTTTACCCTGTCAAGAGATATGCCACCATATGCAACAGTGTTCCTTAATGTCATGTTTGAAATTTGTATCTGTGTTGGTGTTGTGGCACCTGAATTTCCTATGTCGGAACCAACGTTACCTTCGTCGTCCATTGTTACCATGACAGCGTTGTTTCCTGAATTTCTAATAATTGTTTTATCCGGACCTTCTCCTACCAAATGTGCATATGGTGGTATCTTCAGTGCCGCATTAATTCTGTAAGTTCCTGCTGGAAAGAAAAGAACTCTTCTCGACCTCGTGTCATCCTTGTCTGTGTCTTTGTATATTTCATCTATAGCATTTTGGATTGCTGTGATGTCCGCCGTCGAGTCATCACCTTTTGCTCCAAAGTCTTTCACACTAACATACTCATCTAGTCTTACAGCAACCGTCCTTTGTTGCGAAGTTGTGACTGGAGTTGAGGCTTCGAGGTAACCTTTATAGGTATGATTCAATGCTGTAGTAAATGCCGAACTACCTGAGGTTACGATTTCTGTGTTGCCCACTGCTGGAGCACCATCCGACACAGTTCCGTTTCCAATGAATAACCTTTGTTCATCTACTACCCAGCCCAATTCTCCCGCCGCTAATTGCGGTAGATCTGTACGTTTTCCACGTCTGTGCTGTATTCTAGATATCTGTACTATCGGCATATGCTGTTATTTATTACAGTATAGACTTGTAGTATTGTTCCAACTTTCCGTACCACTGTCCTACCCAGTGATCGTAATTTTCTATGTCGAATGTTTGATATTCGTTATTCTGTGTACATATAAAGATACGGCCAGTCTTTATCTGTGTATCATACATTTTGTTGTGTGCCTCTGCGTATGCCACTAATTGTAAATAATAATCTTCAACCCACTCTTTTTTCTTGAGTCTACGTGCTTGTTTAAAATCCATTATGGCAGGTGCTCCTTTGTACACACCAACAAGGTCTGTGGTACCTGCGTATAGTTCTGGGTAATAAAGGGAGACCTCAGATCCCCAGACTTCACTGACATTGTTCAGACCGTTGTCTATGATAACATTGGCCATTTTGTGTGCTTTCTGTTGTATGAGGTTTGAACCAGGTTTACGGTCTTCGCCCTTGACGTGCTTCTCTAGACTACGGTGCATCACAGTTCCTATGTTGGCACTCTCTGTTGTGATCTGTTGTGCTTTCTCCACACCAATTCTTTTACGCCATGCATGTAGGTGTGTCATGTCTTTGGTTGCAGACAGCACAGTGGTTACACTGGGCACCTGTCTTCCGTCTGGTGTTTCATAATGTCTTTTATGATTCTTGGTCACCCTCGCCATGTCTCCGTATGGATATTTTTGAACGTAGGTTATGTTCTTGTCGGCAAGAACATCTTTTGATATCTTCATATGGATAATTATACATTATAATGTCATATATTTCAATTGATAATATAACCAGCATAAACGCTGAGCTTACCAATTATTGTAATGCGGCCTGCCCTATGTGTGCCAGATATTACATAGATGGTGAATTAATTAAAGATAAGGTGAATAATATGCATACAAGCCTAGCCTTTATAAAGGACAAAATTGGGATAGATGTTATTAAAAAATTGAAATATTTTACAAGTTGCGGCAACTTTGGCGACGGTGCAATGAATCCGGAATGCCTGCAAATCTATAGTTGGATACATCAAGTAAATCCAAAAGCACACTTAATATTACACAGCAATGGCGGTGCACGAAACGAGGAGTTCTGGGACTCCATGGCAAAGTTGGGTGTCATGGTTGTTTTTGCAATCGACGGACTCAAGGACACCAATCATATCTATAGGCGAAATGTAAAGTGGGACAAACTTATGACCAATGTGAAAGCATTCATCAAAGCGGGAGGAGATGCAGGATGGGATATGCTTGTTTTCAAACACAACGAACATCAGGTTGATAATTGTAAAAAACTTTCGGAGGAGTTAGGGTTTAATGATTTCCATTACAAGCAAAGTTCAAGGTGGGCAGATTTTGATAGTAACGGTGTGTGGAAAGAGATAGACAAACTTGTAGTAGGAGAACACACATTGGAGAAAGTGCCAGGACTGCAGTCTCCGGATGTGGGGAGCGGTGGTAACAGTCAAAAATCAAAAAGCCTTGACAAAGACATTAAATTAAAAGAAATAAAATGTCATGCCTACGACATCAAAAATAATTTTGTAGAAATTTATATGGCAGTCAATGGAGATGTTTCACCATGCTGTTGGTTAGGAGATCTTAAACTTCATGAGTCAAAGAAGATTATAAAGGATTATTCTAAAGTAAATCTCAACAAGACACCTCTGCGAGATATACTAGAAGGTGATTATTTTAAGGAACTAGAACTTGGAATCAAAGGCGAGCTGAATGCACAGCGTTTGCAGACCTGTTACTTTACTTGTGGACTGAAAGCCCTATAGCACTCTCAAGGTCTGGCAATAATTCTCTCCATGTTTTAGTATTTGTCCTCAGCCTGTCTTGAGTGTCGTTATATTTTACAAACATACTTTGCAAACTATTTTTTCGCTCAGTTGTAAATGTTTCATTGCGTAAACCATTTATATGCCTTTGGACTCCATCAACAGACCTTTCATTGTTCATCATGTTTAGGTTTGCTTCTAATTTATCCGCCACCATTAGTTTCCAGTCTGTAGGCGCAATATCATAATCACAGATTATAGGATATTTTACATGAGAATAAAAGCCAACACCAGATTCACCATTAGAAACTTCATCAACCCACACACATAAATCGACCAATTGATCTATGTTCAGTAGTTGTATGGCAGGACCATAGTTTACGCCGCCGTTGGTAGCCTTACGACTTACCTGATTATAGAAGTTTATACTCCTTAATATTTTGTTCCAATCTGACGGATACCTGATGTAACGATTACGGTCTCCTATGCCATCTATGCTGGCCTCAATCAACCATGATTTCATTTCGGGAAGCCATTGTGTAAGTTTTGGATTGATATTGGTCATATTACTGTGTATCAAAACATCTTTTTCTTTTAGTGTGCCTTTGGTGTAACAATAATCTAACAATTCAAAAAATTCTTTTATGACAGAAGGTTCACCTCCTATGACATTTAAACTTGTTATGTTTTCACTTACATGAGCAAAGACTTCGTTTTTAATTTTTACATTCTTGAACCAATCATACACCATGTCTAGTTGGCCTGTCCAGTTGTTTACTGTGCCGCTTTCTTTCTTAACCCATTTCAGAAAATCTGGATCCTGTTCTCCCATCTTGATAAGTTCTTTACCTATGGTTGTAGAAAAGTTCTGGCTACACATTTTGCAAGAAAGGTTACAAAGATTTCCAAAATGCAATTCTAGGTGCCACGGTTGTGTTTCGTAACTGCCATCTGGCCGGGTGTTCTTAATGAAATCATCCATGCCTTTCTCACTACGCATTGAAATATGTCCTAATTCTTCTTGGAGGTAACATCTTTCGCAGTTTTTGTGTTTTTCACCTTTGATCAGTTTCAATCTCATATCCTTAAGATATTCACTGTTCCAGGAATCTGTTATCTTATCCCTTACCATGTTGTAGTGATGATACCCGTCGTCCTTTGTGATGTTATCATTATTATTACAACATATTCTGTGGTTCCCTGAAGTGGATATGTACAGTTGGTGCCAAGGTAGGTTACAAAAAGTTTTAGGCATTAGCAATTACATCCTCTGGCAGTATTTCACTGTTATACCTAGCCACAAATACATGATCCATGTCGAACAAGTATTTGTTAAAGTTCCATAATGGCGCACCATATTGTTTAAAAATAGTGTGTTCTAGATCTGTCTTCTTGGCGACAGGGAAAGTTACACCATATTTGTTTTGATAAAACTGACTTATCTCGATGTCATCGCCTGGCTCCTGATTGCCAAACTCGTTGGTTGGCAAAGCAATAGGAACTACACTTCCGGCCTCATAAATTTTCTGGAATGCGGACAGTTGTTTAGTGAACCCGCATAGGCCGGCGCTATTAAAAATGATTAAAGGCTTATTGTAGTACCTGTCAGAGGACAAAAGTCCCAAGGTCAAGGATTCTAGTCCTAGCTCTATCAATCTATCCATAGTAGTAATTATTTGTTTTGATTACTGTCTTCTCTTCATTGCAGACCTGGCCATCTTCTTTACGGTGTCTGTGCTACCCTGGTCATCGTAGTCCATAGCAGGCTCTTGCTCTGCCTCTTGGTCTGTGTTGACAACAATTTTGTCATTGTCAAAGTCTGCCACAACATTTTTTAGATCACCATCTTGGTCATAGATCCTCTTGAAAACATCGTAGTTGAATGCTGGATAACCGGTGTTGCTCATGATCTGTTTAACCGCGTCCATGCTGATGTCACTGGCTTGGTCTTTCTCGTCCGCGTCACCCTTCATGTTCAACAGGATGTTGATAAGTGCTGACTCTAGGTCTGTATCGCTTTTGTTGAATTCGAAAAATCTCACAGGACTACTTCCCTGCTAGTTTACTGAACAATCTGTTTGATGTCTCAAACACTTCTTTGGATTCTCTTTGTTCTCTGCCTTCAGGTTCAGTTCCACCCGCT
>Ga0209535_1000896_pt1 | contig 20693 bp, 27 predicted proteins | sample LinPmetageLP28_FD_184041 | JGI IMG/M metagenome (GOLD analysis project Ga0209535, IMG submission 184041) | Marine viral communities from the Pacific Ocean - LP-28 (SPAdes) (version 2) | ecosystem: Environmental > Aquatic > Marine > Oceanic | place: Pacific Ocean | collected 2009-08-22
TAATATATTTTAAAATATATTATTCGGAATATTACCTAAAATACTTTTGTGTTGTTTTTTTGACCTACTTTTTTTCACTTAAATGATTTTTTATTGTTTTTTATTGTTTTTTTTGAGCTGGTGAAGTTTTCGGCTACTTTTGGCTGAAGACTTTCTAATTCTCTTACCATATATGGTGTCAGCTCTATTTAATTCTGGAAAATGCTTGGTGAAAATAGGGTCTGCATAGCGACGAAGTCGCGCATGAAAAGCTGTCAGCTTTTTAATCCTATCTTAATACACTCTTATGAACCTATTGGTAAGGTACTATTCTTCTACTTGAGCTAGTTTACTTTCTTTTCCTAGAGAGAAATGAAATCATAAATAGAGCCTATTGGGCTATTAATGATTTTTCTTATTTGGACTCTTTTTTTGTATTATCTCTCTAGAGTTTTCTCCACTTTCTCTTTCTATAGCAGCCATCATCGATATCCTCTAACTCAGAGTCATAAACAAGCTCAAGCTCAGGATAAGGATCAGGCTCAGGCTCAGACTCAGACTCAGACTCAGACTCATGCTCATCATCAGAAGTCTCTATCAGGCTCAAAACTTCTTTCAGTAAAAGTATTTGTTCTAGCAATTTTTCCATCCTTCTATTATGTTTAGATAAGTTTTTGAGTTAGAATAAGACAGATATTATAACTATTACATATATCTATGGATTTTCCAACTTACTACCGATTCCTTAAAAGAACTCAGATTCCCTTTGTTTATTACAAGTGTGGCGATAGTGTCAAAGTTCTCTCTAAAATTACTGAGTATGAGTTTAGAATGAGTTCCTATCAGTGGGTTCACGCTCATTTTCTAATTGGTGAGCCACTTCCACAAGACAGAGAAGTTGTTTATGAACCAGCAGAGGAAAGCTGGGCATATGATCGTGAATCAGATCATCATTAAAATCTCTCTATATATATAATGTCGCTACAAATAAGTGAGAAGAAACAAGACAAGCTTAGTGTAGCAGTGACTGCTAACAATCTCGATGGCAAACTAGGAGACCTTCCAGATCCATTGCCTGATACAAGCGGATTTAATATGTGTATCATCGGATCTCCAGGCTCAGGTAAGACAAATCTGCTTTATTCTATTATGACTCGCAAGAAAGTCAAAGGCGTCAGACAAAGCTACAGAGGGCTCTTTGATCACATCTATGTTATCAGTCCTACCATCGGTGCTAAGAGCATGAAGAAGGATCCATTTAGTAAGCTTCCTCCTGATCAGCTCTATCCAGAACTCGATATGCAGGTTCTTATGGAGTTGGAAAAAATCTTGGAAAAGAATCGCTCTAATGATGAGCACTCGGTGGTGATTATGGACGATATCGGTTCACAGCTTCGTCGCTCACAAGCTATTGATAAGAAACTCACACAGCTCATCCAGAATCGGCGCCATATGTTTTGTTCAACTATATTCTTGGTTCAGAAATATAAGGATTTAGGAACAGGCATTCGGTCTGCGATCAGTCATTTAATTACTTTCCGTCCTAAGAATCTTCCAGAGAGAGACTCAATACTTACTGAGATGGTGCCACTTCCTCTCAAACAAAGTATTGAATTACTAGAATATGTATTTGAACAAGGAGATGAAGATAAGTATGCTTTTCTATTTGTGGATCTATCACTGCGTAAATCAAGTAAGTATAGGTACTTCAAGAAGTTCAATGAACTCAATTTTAATATCTAAGCATAATGTATATGCCTTTACAAAAGCGCCGCAAGAAGAAAAAGCCTGCGTCGGATAAATCCGTTAAACAAGTAGTCTCTCAAGTCGTTAAGATTAATATTGGCGATACGAAACCAAAAAAGCGCCGTAAGCGTAAGGCATCTGGAGCAGTTAGTCGACCAGTAGCTCCTTCACCGATGCTGGCGCAAGTCCCGCAACAATTTATTTATCCTCCTCAATCATTTCCACAAGAGCAACAGATAGCTCCGCCAAGACCATCAGCTCCTTCTATTGAGGTAGCAAACCCTTTTCCAGTGTCAGCACTCGATCGCGTGCTTGGATCCATGCCTAGAAGCACCATAGCAGTTCCACAAGAAATCCCGCGTCCAACCCTTATGAGACCCGCAGAAAAGCCAGAGCTCGTAATGCCAGCAGAGCCAGTTATGGTACCAAAGCCAGAACTTAAACCATCGCCAATTAAAATGTCAAGGAATGTTGAAGTCGTTGATGCACCAAAACCATTTGTTGCCAAACCAAAACTGACTGGAGTGGATCGTGTCCCAATTGGAGCTCGTGATATTCCTGAGTCAGCTTCTGTGCCAAAACCAAGAGCAGTGCCACTCATGCGAGCTGAACAGAAAGACACCCTTGCCAGTGCGCCTAGCGTGCTTCAGCCACCAGATGTGGAAGAAGGTGCGGCGGTTGCCGTAGATGCTAAACGGCTCACAGAGGAGCAAATGGCTCAGCGTGAGCGGCAACGATTGGCTACAGCTGCTTTTCGCGCAAGAGCTAAAGGCGATCCAGCGGCTCCGCCAAAAAAAAGTCCAGGCCGTAAAAAGAAGGTCGTTCAAGCTGAGGAGGCTGGATTTTAGGAAGTTTTCATTACGCGTGAATATAAAATAAATAAAATCTGTTGATAAACTATATATGCCAAAGTACATAGTTTGTTGTCATCCGATATTCGGAGAAAATGCTCTTTGCCTTTCTAAGAAACTAGATATTCCTATCATCACTAAGCTGGACGCGAAAGAAGGCGATGTGTATATTATCTTCGGCGCCCATATGTTTGCCGATCAGCTTCTAGAGCTACAGCGAAATGTAAAGGTAGGATATATTATTTTAAATGGAGAACCTGAAGGCAACATGTATCTCAAACAGAAGAGCTACATCCAGCTCATGAAAAACAACCCTGTCTATGGGTACGATAAGCCATCTGTGGATTATCTGAAGTCTGAGTTTGGTGTAAATTGCCTCTCCAGTTTTTATTTCGAGTTTATGGGTGTAGAGGAAAGTGATGATGAACGACCTATAGATATATTGTTTGTAGGTACTAAATCACAAGACAGAGAGGATCTTAGGATTTCTTTAGAGAGAAAATATCCAGATAAGAAGATTATGTTTGTTTTTGATGAAAGCCTATTGGCTCCAGAGAAAATGAAGAGTGCCTTGTTGAATGCTAAGATTGTTATCAACGCTCCGTTTTATAAGAACAAATCTCTTGAAAGTCATCGCATCCATAATGCATTGAGTGCTGGATGTATGGTGGTGTCGCATGATGATTGTCACGAAGACTTGATTAAGTATTATAGTGATTATGTTAGTTTCACAGACTCGCTATCAGATTTTGATTTTGATTCTGTCGAGCCAAAGAAACCATACTCTGTGCTTGTAAAGGACTTGGCGAATAGATTTTTGCCTCATTTCCTTTGGATCACAAATAAAATCTGTGGTAATGATAAGGATGAAGGAAAGTGAGCTGAGAAAGATATCAAATCCTGAAAGAGTATTTAAGAAGTTCAAGAAGCTAGGATTAGGCGGAACTATTCATATAAGTAATCTAGCCTCTAAGAAATACTATGTCATCACTCCAGAAGGAAGAAAAGTCCAATTCGGAAGCACAATGGAGGATTACACTTTTCATCGAGACAAACAGCGCCGTGATAATTTTAAGAGTCGCAATGCAAAATGGAAAACTGCTTACAAATACAGTCCAGCTTATCTCTCATATCATTTACTGTGGTGAGACATCAAAAATTATATATCACCTTATAGTATATAATGTTTAACAACAATGTCTTCGGCCCCGTCACAAGTGCGCCAGCTATTATTTACAATGACACAAACATGAGTTCCGACAATATCTCGTGTACCAACTTGTCAGGAAGTATCGCCACCTTTGATCAACTTCAGGTCGTGACATTTAATCCAATTTCTTTTTCAGCCGACTACGCAGATATTACTAATTTATCATGCGACAATCTCTCTTGTCAGTTTAAATCAACATTCGGCTCTATCTCAACTGGGAACATATCTGGAACAGATATCTCACTCACGGGTGACCTAAATGCATCAGAAGTAAACGCATCAGAAGTAAACGCATCAGATGTCTATGCTGACAACATTTCATCTGGTACAATAACAGGTGTATCAAATATCAGCACTCCAGTTCTTTATAATCAGCAATTATATTTTATGGATCCGACAAGGACTACCATCACATCATCTATTGTTTCAAGGGCGTCCGAGGTTCTCTATCAACTTGGGAGTCAAGACTATAAGATCAGAAGTGTGACTGGTGGAACTGAGTATCTTACTTGCGACAGCACTCTGGGAAACACAAACATATCCAATCTCAGCGTAGATAATTTATCCGTTACTGCGAGTTTAACTGCTTCTAATATAAAAGTTTCTAATTTAATTGAAAGTGAGAATTTATCAGTAAAACGAGCAGATGTTGTTGGAATTGACTTCACAAATTCAGGCGATTTAAAATCATTTTTAGATGTAAATGCCGCTTCATTAAAGTGGATGCTAAAAAAATCTTTAATATTTCATAAAGATACTGATACAGGACTTGCATTTTGTAAGATTGATCATGCTAGAAGTAATATCAATATAAGCAATTTATCTGTTGCGAATATCTCAACTAATTTACTAAACAACATCTCAGCAGGAGAAAATATAACTCTATCTACTGAGGCAGTAACAAACAAACTTGTAATTACATCAACAGGTGGTCTCAACTCAAGCAATCTAAGTTTGGATAATCTAAGCACTGAAGCGGTTAGTGTCGAAGAGATTCAATATAGAAACAATCCCGCAGGAGTGAAATCATATGTCCAGGTCAACACTGGATCTGTTAAGCAATATCATTATAGTTCTTGGCAGTTTCAAAAAGATAATGATGCAGGTATAGTATTTATGAAAATAGATTATGCGGCAGAAAATATCAATATATCTAATTTATCCGTTGCTAATTTATCGTACGATTTTTCACAAAATCTGTCGGCGGGTACAGGCATAAGTATCACGCAAGTTGGAGATACGGCAGTCATAGAAAATACAGGCATAGCAACAGACCCGCTTAATCTCTCTAAACTCAATGTATCAAATATCTCATGTGATGAGGGCATCACTACCGATACGATCACATGCGATTTAACACCCAATCTCACGGCTGGAGCTGGTGTGGCGATCACAAGTGTTGGAAACAAACCAGTCATATCAGGTGTAAATAGCGTATCGGCAAATGTTTCTGTGAGTGATTTTATCGAGACATTACAAATTATCCCATCAGGCACAAATGCGTTCGTGAACCAAGGTGTAGGTCAAGGTTCGCAACTTATCAGCGTTTATGATTATCAAGGCGGTACACCTTACACAGCAGCAAACCTTTTCACCGTGAATGCTGGTGATAAAATACACTTCAATTGGAAACAATCTGGTTGGGTACAGACATCACCAGGGCAGCAATCATATGTCATCTGTTATATAGTCAAGGGAACAAACGCAATACCACAAGCAGGAGACAGAATTGAGGTCGGCAGGATATACCAGTATATTTACTCACAGAGCGACCACGAGGAAATAGCAGGTTCATTCGTTTATAATGTAACAAGCACATTCAGTTTCTATCGGTCGCAGATGGAAGGTGCTCCCAATTTAGTTACACAGGGACAAGATTACGGAGCGGCAACAGCGACAGTATACAGGGCAACTGTCCCAAATAGCATCTCCGTCCCAACTCTAATTGACGCAACAAATATAAGTGTAGATAATTTATCCGTTACTGCGAGTTTAACTGCTTCTAATATAAAAGTTTCTAATTTAATTGAAAGTGAGAATATATCAGTAAAACGAGTAGATGTTGTTGGAATTGACTTCACAAATTCAGGCGATTTAAAATCATTTTTAGATGTAAATGCCGCTTCATTAAAGTGGATGCTAAAAAAATCTTTAATATTTCATAAAGATACTGATGCAGGGCTAGCATTTTGTAAAATTGATTATGCTAGAAGTAATATCAATATAAGCAATTTATCAACCACTAATGTCAGTTCAGTTGAACTATCTCTATCCACACTCAGATTGAAGGATAGTACACAAGCAACAAAAGCATCTTGGTTTGTTTATCCAACTGCGATGGAGATTTATACAGTAAACGATTTTAGAATCAGAAATCAAGGAGTCACAGGTAGTCCAGACTTTATGTTTATGGACACCTCAAGAAACAATGTCAATATTTCCAATTTAAGTGTGTCTCATTTTGATGTAGAGTTCGTCGATTTAAGCAATAATCTGAGTGATGGTAAGGGCATCAATATTACTTCGTCTGCTGGTAAGGCGGTCATATCGCTCCAAGATCCAGTCAACATAAGCACTATCACTACAGAGAACATGAATGTGTCTGGTTCAGCAGCCAACTTCTTTGACGGAGCAAACATATTTGGAACTGCTACGGTGACTAATCTGGTGTCTGATCTAACAAATACTTTGTCTGCTGGAACAAACATTACGATTACATCGGTCGGTGGCAAGGCACAGATTTCTTCAACTGGTGGCGGTGGATCGGTTCCAGCAAACTTATCGATAGACAATCTCTCAGTTACTGCTGATGTGACTATAGGCGGTGATTTGGAATGTGACCTAACTAATACGCTGTCTGCTGGTTCAAACATTACGATTACATCGGTTGGTGGCAAGGCACAGATTTCGGCGAGTGGTGGTGGATCGGTTCCAGCAAACTTATCCATAGATAATCTCTCTGTTAATTTTGATGCGACAATCGGTGGGGATTTGAAAATGTTGTCGGCTGACATCATAGCGACATCCAGCGAACTATTTATCCAAGATGTAACTTGTACGAGAAACATGAGTGTATCTAATGCATTCGGAGCAAATACCATAGCAGCATCAACAACTCTAACTGTTGGCACAAATGCGACGGTCACTGGGAACATCACAGCATCAGTAGGAGATATTACAGCGACCACAGGAACTGTATTTGCCCCAAATGTGAGTGGGACAATAGTGACTGCTGGAACTCTCAATGTCTTCAACGACGCATCCATCACGCGAGATTTACAGGTCCAAAGATATTTTGATTCTGGACGACCACGATTTATGATGTTGTCGAGGACAACAGCACTCGGTCAAACTGGGGCAGGTGAACGACTTATGGTTTTTAATACTAATTCAACTGGTCAAGTAGCAGGGGAGTTTGGTGTAACAAATGGCGGTGAAATACAAGTCACAACTGGAGGGTGGTATAGATTAAGTTGGTCTATTGGATTTATAAGAGCAAGTGGCGGTGACAGATATTCATTCAGGGCATATAATACGACGAGAACGAACGCTGGAAATTGGACTTTCGATGGTTTGAAAGATAGGATTGGTTCAGTCGGTTACTGCCGTAGTTCCAGTCTAAATAGAGAATGTGTTTCTGTTGGGACTGTGTTGAGATACATACCTGCGAATGGGTGGGCAAGAATAGTTATAGGTGCGATGATTCAGTCATCAAGTAATTTTGCGAGTAGTTTTAACGGCACCAATTTAAGAGCATCATCAAACTTCATGATTGAGTTCGTCAGTTCAGCGAGTGAAACATAAAATATTTAGGTATAGTATAATGAGCGAAGTTGAAGAAATCGTTGAAGACCCAGATAGAATCCCACAACCAGGCGACTGGGATTACGCACCAACGCTCGATGACACCATACGCAAAGCACTCGTCGATGGACAGAGCATTTTTTGTGAGAATGAGGCAGTCAGCGATTTTATTAAACTAACTATCCCTGAACTGGTATGTTCTTACGACGCAACTGATTTTAGAATATATGACCTTTTACTTTTCAGCATGGGTTACATAAATCGGAAAGCGATGAAAGAAGACGCCCAAGAATATTGGGTATCGGTTTAAAATTATTATCTTATTATTAATTATAAATGAAATTAGCAGAAGTAATTAATAATAAGGATATCAGCGAAGGTTCTAAAAAGACTTATCTCTCCATCCTAAAACGGGTTGAGGCAGACAAGTTTAAGATTCCTGTAGGCAAGATGCAGATGATTAAACGAATTAACGGATATATCGCAACTCTAGAAAAAACTAGTCAAAAATTAGATGTGCTAAATATCATTATCTCTATTAGAAATGAACTAGGCATGCAATCGGATAAAATCAAAGAGATTCGTGATACTTTTAGAAAGAAACGAGTGGAAGATAATGTAGAAGTCATGAAGGCGCTAAAAGACAAGCTAATGTCTCTCTCTGAATATGACGAGAAACTACAGGATATGTATGACAAGAAGCAATATACAAACTACATTGTGAATTATCTATTTAGACACTTCGGTGTCCGAAACAAAGATGTAGATGTGTCTATTCTTAAACTCAAGAAACATATGGGCGATCGAAACTATTTATGGATTAGACCTAAGTCAGTCACTTATTTACGCAAAGACTATAAGACTAAGGATTCTTATGGAGAGAAAAGATATGAAATCACAGACAAACAATTTAGGACAGCAGTACGAAAGCTCGATACGGGACCTATTCTTAAAACTGGCCTTCTGACTAACTCACTGAAAAAGGTTATCATCGCCAAAGAATCAGATGTATTTAAGATGCTTATTGACGATGCATACAGCCGTAGTGACTGGGACGAAATCAAGCGCCTTAGCGAGTCTCGTGGCACTAATGTCCAAACAATTAAAGAAAACTATCATGTAAATGCTGATGGAAAAGATAAAATATAAAATCTAACGATATATCATAATGGCATACGACGAAAGCGGATTCACTTGTAAATATGTGTTCTGCAAGTTTTCTGGAACCGACGCAGATGGTGCGGAAGTTGATGTAGATCTCGGCGAACCAATGGAACGAGTTCCAAATGTATCGATTGAGATGATTCAGGCAAAAATATCAGGCCAAGGTTTGTATCAGGGTATAACTGTGAAGATGGTTGGACAGGCAATGAACTATTACGGCAATGATAATATCGGTACTACACTTGCTCTGCTGGATATAGGAACTAAACATTCTGGTACGGTTAATCACTACGATTTGGGAGTCGGTCGTGCTCCCGCGCTCACAATCGCGACCACAAGAAAAATAACTCTCCGATTTTCCAAGACCAATGATGGTGTCAGCATTCCTGCCAATGACACAGGCGGTGGTGCTTTCATCTTCAAACTGAAGTATCCTAAGCAGCCAGACCAGATCACGGCACAATATTCTTCAGAGATCCAGCGATCTTTGTAATCTTCGTCAAGAACATTGATATAAAAACAGGTAGCGGTTATAATATATAAAATGGAAGCAGAAAAAAAGAAACAAAATAATCAACACAGCAAATTGAAGAAAGGGTACCACTGGAACAGTCGAGCGAAGAAATATATCGCAAGTGTCCAAATAGATGAAGAGACAGTTGTACTCGGAGCATTTGATACTGAAGACGAAGCTCGTGAGGCTTATTTTGAAGCTATTGAGAAATACCTTTTACCACCATGATATTATTCCAACCACATAATATCATTTTCAAGACCAATCTTGTAGCAATAGTAGAAGCAGTCAAAATTACAACCTTTTGTTGCTGTAAGCGTTCCATCAGCATCTTGTTTTATGAAATGTATGCGTCTGCGTGGAATGATGATCTGTAATTTACCTTTAAACCCACGAATATAAGATGTGTTGATTTTTGCTGACGGCATCAGTAGGATAAATGGTTTATCGAGTTCTTGAAGACGAGGCATAATGTCTTTTACTAAACTGAAGGGCGGATTAGAGACAATTAAATCGCCTTTATCGTGCTCAAAGAAGTCAATTGGTTCGTGTATCACATCATATCCCATTTCGGTCAAATGAGTTCCTGACCCTCCCTCGCCGTAGAAAGCTTCCCATATCACCTTATCCTTCGGAATGTATTCCTGAATAGCTTCCCACGCATGTTTTGGAGTCATATAATCATCGTGTTTGCTGAAGGTCTTTGTATGGAATCCTGCCATTATACTATAGAGACACATAAATATATGAATCTATTTCAATTTTATCAGGTATGTAGGCAATATGATATATTGATGTGCCTCATACTATACTACAGGCGTGGAGGTAAGTTTATCAAAAAATTGAATTGGAGTTCTTTGACAAAGGGTATAGTATTCAACAAACTCAAAATGGCTACCGAAAATAAAACCCACGATTGCCTCTTTAAAGACGACGAAGAAGAAGAAGAAGAAGAAGAAAGACCCTTGTGTAGAAACTGCGAGATTGAAACAAGGAAACATTGCGACGATTGCGGTGGTTATGGTTCTCATTCAGAAGAAGAAAGTGAAGAAGAAGATGATGAAGAAGAAGAAAATGAGAAGAACGATAAAACCTTCACGACATGCTCGGTATGCTCGGCGACCACTGATTTAAAAAAGGATAATTTTGGGTGGGATTACTGCGTGCATCTCGATGCTAATTATTGTCCTGAATGCTCTCCTACGAATGCGTGTGAGTGCGGACAAGATGGGTCGTGTGAGTGTGCGAATTGCGATTACATTCCTGAAACTCGTGGAAGGAAAAAAAACAACACGAAGCCAAAACGGCTTGTGATTGTTCCTTCATTCACTATATGAAGAAATAAAAAACATCTACGACAATGTAAGAATATTTTTTTTTCGATGTGGAATACTTTTATAGGGTATTTCTCAAAAAATTGAAATGCTTTTATATGACAAAGGGTATGACATTCAACAAACCAAACAAACGCTTCAAACTCAAAATGGCTATGAAGAAACCGACCAAATCCGACATCAAGGCTGGGCGTGTGTTCCGATGCGGCAACTGCGATGCATTATGTACTGATGATTACTCGTCCAGTTCCCTTCGCTATGTTATGGGGCGACCACAGACTGAGAGTACGACTTATTACTGTGACCTAGCGTGTGGTTCTAAGCACTGCCGTGACAAACAGCGTCCTGAGTTGGAGGCAAAACTTAATGTTCAGAAGCAACAAGAGCAAGTTCTAAAAGAACTGTTGCAGTGCTACATTCACGATCCCAATCTCAACAAAAAGAAAAGCAAGACGCTCTTTCAAGCGATAAAGATGGTACGCCAATCTATAAAGGCCCTCACCATGCTATTGGGCGGCGAGTCTACTCTAGATATTATGAAGGTAGAGTTCTTCAAGTTCAGTGAGGCGGCTATGGATCTCGCCGAGTTGGTTGCCGAAGAAGAGGATCCTGAGTTCAATGGCTGGGCTAAGGAGTTTCCTAATATGCATCCATTCAGAGAATACGATGTTCAAAGCAAAGCAATGTGGGCTCGTGCCAAGTCGATAGACAAGAATCAAGAGCTCTCGCTATGGTTCAACTAAAAAAACAAAAAGACGATAAAGGTAAGTATAATTTTTTTCAATTTAACAGATCCTGCATATGACTGGTTAGTTCAGCATTCCTCCATACATCACGATTAAATGTGTCCTTTTCCATGAGACTATACAAGTCATCAAGGTTTCTTAGTCGCCACTTATCGCCTAGCAGCTCATCTAGATGCGTGATAGTGCGATTACGAATGATAAAGATCAGCTTCTTTACAATTAGGCTATGATTGTATGTTCCATTAGAAAGTTTTTCTCCTTTGTTCACAGGAGGAATCTCGCGTTCCCATGAACCTTGCTCGTTTTTGAAATAAAGCGAGTTCTTGTAGTACCGAAACGGAATACTTTCTTTATTTTTGCTTACGAAGCTTGTAAGCTTTTTCACAACCCATGATTTATTAATGACTCGAATATCAGCCTCTTCCTTTAGATCATCAAACTCAAATTGAACATCTCCTAAGACTTTAAAATAGGTATCTACTCCTTGAATGGATTTAAGTTTTTCATCTTCGTTTAGATCGTTACAATGGTACAATGGATTACAAGTTTCTTTCTTTTCAGTAGGAGGCGGCTGATTCGTCTGAATGATAATTGGCTGTGGCGAGGGCGGCTGTGGAGACGGCGGCTGTGGCTGTGGCTGTGGCTGAGGCTGTGGCTGTGGCACATATGTAGGCATATAAGTTTTCATATCCATAATTAGTTGCTTACACTCTTGGAGAGCGCGTTTCATCTCAGCGTTATCTTTCTTTAAAAAATCAATCTCCTCAAAGAGCATTTCGATACTTTCAGTGTTTTCGTTAGAAGTAGCCACGCCTTCATCTTCGGACGGTGGTTTATTAATGTTGTTTAGATGCTTAGTAGTAGCCATATGACGGGTATACAGGGCTTTATTCTCAGTCGAGTAGTTACAGCATTCGCAAGAGTAGATAGGCATCTTATACATATACCACAACATTATTTTTATGTGCTAAATTGTGCTAAACATATTGTGCTAAAATGTGCTAAAGCACAAACAGATTGTGCTAAAATGTGCTAAAGCACAACAGAATGTGCTAAAATGTGCTAAAGCACAGACAGATTGTGCTAAATTGTGCTAAAGCACAGAACAAGCACATAAGAAAACGCGAAGAGCGATAGCGAAGCTGTATGTAGGTCTACATAAGCAGTATTTCCTCTTTTTTTTACTCCCTACACTATGAAGGTCTTTCACTTTTTTATTTTTTTTCATAGACCAAGAGTGAATATATTTCGGTTTAGTCCAAGTAACTTACTCTTACTTTTTAGTAAATTTAAGGAATTAGGTCTATCAAAAAATGAAAAGGTGATTTCATAGAATCTAGGTATATGCTAGATGAGTCTTCATATCCATAATTAGTTGCTTACACTCTTGGAGAGCTCGTCTAATCTCTGCATTGTCTTTCTTTAAATTAACGATCTCCCCACATAGCAGTTCTAGAGTACCAACGATTTCTTCTGTGGTAGCCACGCCTTCAACTGGTGGCTTATTAATATTGTTTTGATGTTTATTAGTGGTGAGATGACGAGTATATTTAGTTTTAATATGTGTTGAGAAATCACAGCATTCGCAAGAGTAGATAGGCATGGTATGTGTAATCTATATGATTCTATTCATCCATTTCAATTTTTCTCATATGTTCAGATTTGACATTCTATACTCTGCAATCATGAATATCTCTTCATCCATCTCAATACCTATGAACTCACGCCCAGTATTCTGACAAGCTACACCTGTGCTTGCTGATCCCATAGTAAAGTCAAGGACAACATCGCCTTCATTAGAGTAGGTCTTAATAAGCCATTCACATAGAGCTACTGGCTTCTGTGTTCTATGTAATTTCTCTCTATCAAATCCAAAAGATTGTATTGAAGTAGGATATCGTTTACCGTCTTCACACAGATAAGGTTGTCTAGTATGATCGCCGTATAGACTACAAGAAGATGCATTTTCTTTTTTATGATATGGTTCACCTATGGTCATTTGTGGATTGTAGGCTTTTCCATTATTAAAAGGCTTGCCGAACAAATAAATCATTTCATGCTTTCTTAGAACAGCTTTTTTAGCAGATAGAAATCCAGATACTTTAGGTTTTTGCCATACAATATCATAGCGGAACCATTTCTCATTAGAGTTAATTAATTTGTTTCCGAACTTGGTCGTACAAAAGAAGAGAATATTAGCAGTAGGCTTACATATCCGTTTGAGCTGAAACCACATTTCAACTAAATCAATTTCAGAATCCCATTTACAAGCAGTTTGTCCGTAAGGTAAATCGACTAAAACCATATCTACTGAGTTAGCTTCTAGTGTAGGCATAATCAAAAGACAGTCTCCATTAAGCAACATATAATAAGATAACACATTATATATTTATTCTACCTCTTCAATCTTTTCTTCTGGAGTATCTTCAAGTAGCTTGATTTTCTCTTCTTTTCTCTCTAGAAGTTCAGCATCAGCTAGAGCTTTCTGGTGTAAACCAGCTAAGATACTGTAATATTCTGGCGGGAATCCTTCGAAGCGAGATGAATACCAATCCTCATCGATACCGTAAGGTGTGAAACAGAGGCGTGGATCTAGTTCAGCAACCTCATCTTCCGTGTGTAGATGCTGGAACATTCCAGTCAAACCATCTTGATCCAAATCGTGCCATTTGCCTTTTGCTTCGTCATCATCGAGCTGTGAAGCGTCAATTACATTAATACAACCAGAGCTTGTCAACATTTTATATAGATAGTAGAGAAAATAAATATTGCGTTTTAGACGAAATAAAAATATCATCCTATACTATAGAAATGTCTGATCTTGAAAGTGTATCTAGTTCTTCTGACGAAGAGATTCCAATGAAGCCTGAGCCTACTCCTGAGCCTACTCCTGAGCCTGAGAAGCCAAAGCGCAAAGGTCGAGGCAAAAACAAACCTGAGACAGTTGAAAGTCTTCTAAAGGAAGAGATTATCGATGCCAAGCCCATTCGTGGCCGAGCAAAGAAAAGTATTAAGAAGAATATGGAAGCTGCTGAAGCTCCTGAAGTGGTTGAAGAAGAAGTTAAGAAGGTTAAGAAGCCTCGTAAGAAGAAGGAGGCTGTGCCTGAAGCTGTCGCTCCTGAAGCTGTCGCTCCTGAAGCTCCTGCTAAGAAAGAAAAGAAGAAGCGTGTGTATACTGAGGAGCAACGAGAGAAGATGCTTGCTAATCTAGAGAAAGGACGGCAGACTCGCGCCGCCAACATGAAACAGAAGAAAGCTGATCGTGAGAAGTTCGTTGAGGATCTAAAGGTCAAAATTGCTGATCCAGTAGTGAAGGAGACGATTATTAAGGAGATTCCTGCTTCCGTCCAGCGTAACGGTCGTGCTGCTTCAGCGATGGTTAAGTCGGCGCCTGTTCAGGGAAAGCAAGCAATCCGATTTGTTTAATCATAATTGCTCTTCTATAGCCTGGTCACGCCTCACTAGAGGCGACACATTTCCGTCTTCATTTGAATTAATAGAACTGCTTGATGAAGCGTTAGATGAAACTGGCATCATCTGAATAGTTTTTAATTTTTTAGTTATTAGTAGCTTGTCGGAATAGTTCACGCCAGATAAACTGCTTTCTTCGAATAATGCCATGTAGTCAATATAGAACTGATCTAATACTTGCGCTGGATTTGGATCTCGATGATGTCTATCTAACATAAGAACTTTATAGATGGCACTTGCGAGTTGATACCATTTTTTGCTCTTCTCTAGTTCTAGCTCAATTGATTCTTGTAATTTTAGATATAACTCTACTGAGTTCATAACGCCTATAATTAGAGAGATCAAGCAAGTCAGTCCTGAGATATTCTGTTGAGACATATAGTGTTGCATGCCTACGGATGAAACAGATGCGACCGCCGAAAGCACGATGGTTGGCACACGAAACATGTTAGACATCTGACGATAACGAAAATACAATCGCTTATGTGTGCGCGACATATGGACAGAATTAAGTCTAAGACTTTCTAGTAAGTGCTCATAATCGGGGGACCAATTCATTTATATTTAGTCTAGAAAATTAAATATAAATATATCGCATTTAATATATATAACTTTTATGTGCCTACGAATCGTTTCAGATGAAAGCATGCTACCTAAATCAAAGCTAATCAGATTTAATTTAGAAAATCGCAGACTCCGTCTTTATCCAAGTGGAAAGTTTTTTGCTCGCAGTCATATGAATGGCCAAGAAACAAAAACTGGATGCATTTGGAAGGAAGTTAAGTTTAATGAAGATAAAGATGGATATTATAGATGTAATTTTTATATTCATGGCGTTCAAAGAAACTTTTCCCAACATCGCCTCGTATATTACGCATATAATCAAGACTGGAATATTTTTGATATATCTAAAGATAACATCATTGATCACAAGAATAGAATTAAGACAGATAATACAAAAGAAAATCTACATGTTGTCAATCACCAACAAAACTGTTTTAATACAAACGCAAAAGGGTATTATTGGGATCCTAAAAAAAAAAGATGGCGAGCAGAAATCATGCTAGATGGTAAGAAACATCGTCTAGGAAGATTTAAGACAGAAGAGGAGGCTCGTAATGCCTATTTGAAAAAGAAAGCTGAGATCCATATCATTTAAATGCTGGATAGTTAGTCGCGTCTGTCCCGCCGCCAATCACATTCGGTTGAGGATTAAAGATGTAGCTTCCATAGTTGGTTCCGCCCATTGGTTTTTCGTAAGGAACAAAATCTCCAGACTTGCCATATGACACGCTGTATGGCATAATCGGCTTTCCTCGACCAGGAAAGCCAGTTCCTACATTAGGTAGGTTTGGCTGTGGCGAATAGTATTTCTGATCAATATCGATAAAGCGACCAGGCGGGATCACTGGCATAGCGTCTTGTGGAGGTCTCATAAGAGCTTGAGCATATGATCGTGAGTGAGAATGATCCATTATATATATGAAGAGAGATTATAATTTCATTGTGTGTTCAACATACGGATCTAGCAATTTATAACTGCTAACATACTTATCTATTAGCCATGATTTCTTCTCTACAGTATTGTCTGTATGACAGACGCATATCATAATCTTCTCGATGTCGCCTTCAACTATAGCTCCGAGTTTATTTAGAAACTTTTTACCTTCGCCTCGACTGGATGTTTCAAACATTCCTTCATAACTTGTTCTAAATACTATTGTGGCTTCATTTAGCATATCGATAAAACAACAGCTTTGTCTGTACACGCGACGACCGTCATACATAATCATATCTGCGCTTCCTGTTACTTCTTTTCCAGACTTTAGTAGAGAGAAAATGCTACTTGATATGTATTCTGGATGATAAAAATCGTCAGTGTCCATGAATGCAGAGAACTCAGTAGTTGCTCTAGACTTTAAGAAGTTTCTTTTTTGTCCAATACTTACACGAGATGTTTTAATGTATTCAACATCATATTTACAGCCAGATAAATCTAGAAGCTCATCTCCATCATCAGCAACAATGATTTTCTCGATACAAGGATAAGTCTGACAATTGATATTGTGAACGATAAGTTTGCTAAACTTTTTGCGGTTGAAAGTAGGAATTAAAATTGTGACGCCAAACATCTTTTATTTTAATATAAGATAATTATATATGGAACAAAGCGAACAACAAGAGCTCAAAGAAATTGGAACAGATGATTTAACAGCTTATCACTATGCTTTCACATCTAAACCAGATCCAGAAAAATATATAACTAAGCGTCTCCGCGACACAGACTACGAGCTTAAAAATCTAGGACGAGGCATCGCGCATTATAAACAAAAGTCAACTGGCGATAATTACTACTCAATCAAAGGCACTAACCCACAACAGATGAAGGATTTAATTAGCGATGTCAAACTTGGCTTAGGCATTAGTAGGGAGGATAAGCAGTTTATTCGACGAACAAACCAAATGAAGAATTATATTAAGGAGAATGCTGGCGAGCATCACATTATGGGACATAGTCTAGGAGGCTCGATTGGAACAAGCATGCTTGCCAAGAGTAAGACAATTCGCGATAATGTAAAGTCTGCTAATTTCTACAACGCTGGCTACACACCATCTTTTCATAAAGAGCTTACCACTGGAATGACACCAAAGACTGCGAGAGAATTAAATAAGAAAATAACTCATCATCATGTGATAGGAGATCCAATCAGCATGTTTCTAAACAGCGGTGCTGTAGGCAAAGTTAAAAAGTATCAGAACAATATAGTAAATCCACTTGATAAACATAGTATGAGTTTCTTCTCACGGTAATATATAATGGCATACATTCAAAATACGAAGATACCGACGATGACAGTTTATTGCGACAGCCTTAATTGTCAGTCTAGGAATCCATTTACATATCAGCTAGGAAGTCCTATTAAGTGTCCTCTCTCTGTGAATATGATTCTCTCTATAGAGAATGTGACATTTGCTAATACCTTTCCTAATATAACATCTAGGAATAACAAACTTTCCTTTACCATTAATGGCACCAACACGCAAATCACATTTCCAGTAGGACTTACAAGTGTTTTTCAATTCAAAAACTATTTCAATAGTCTATCGCATCCAGACTTTAAAATGATCATAGATGAAACTGGATTGCGTATTAGGTTCATAAGTTCTACTCCAGCTTCTATCATTAACGATGTTGATCTAGGCTTTGAAACAACTTGTGGAGAGATAATAGGTCTAGGACTCAATACAGCAAATGAGTATGAGTTTCCTTATGGAGCGAACTCATCGCCTATATACACTATTTTAATGGAGAGAGGATTCAATTTTACTGGAGGCAACTATTTGTTTCTTAAGGCATCTAATTTTAATTTCTCGAATATAGATGGTAGCGGCGTGATGGATGAAACGATGCTTCGTATTCCAAAGAATGCAAATCAAGGATTTATCATTAACTATAGGCCAAGTGATCCGAATCGCATGCTGATTCATAGAAAAGAAATAAATAGTTTAGCATTCTCTCTAGTAGATCAAAGTGGAGCTCTAGTATATCCAGATGAACTCCAGATTGTTTTGAAGATAGACTTCGTAGTGATTGCCGACCAAGTTGATGCTGGCGAAGGAAGCATTGACTATTACTTTAAGAAGTTTGGACTACCAGAAGATGAAGATATAGAAGAAGAGTCAAAGCAACTTGGCGTATAAAAAAATCTAACCATATATGTATAATGCGTTTTGGTATGAAGAGTTTAGTATCTCATGCTCGTATTGCTGGAATTAAGTATCAAGCAAACCGTGTAGGACGGTTCGCTCAGAAGGCTGGAAACATTGAGATGGCTCTAGCGCCAGTTGTATCTTTTGCTGGAGCTCCTGAAGTAGGAGCTGGACTTGAAGCTGCTGGCGCTGTATCTAGGAAAGTTGGCGCGGCGCTCAAATCCATGTAAATGCGTCATATCATATTTTTATTTTCTAAACATATGATATAACATGGCAGAAGTATTCTCGGAATCCCTTGACTTTAGCAAAGTGAAGCAGCGAGCTGTTCAGTCGCGATCGTATCGCGTAAAGCTTCCTCCTTCCAACGCAACTTCGTTTTTACCTTCACAGACGGTCGAGTTTACGCTCCCAGCTAACCAAGCTGGCACTTACTTCAATAGCAACCAGTGTTACCTCAAGTTTAAGTTTACTAATACTTCGGTCACCGATGCAGGTGCTGCCGTTCAGTGCGATTTCGATCGCGCAGGCAGCTATGGTGTCATCCGCCGTATGCAGGTGTCGACCGCTGGCGCGATGATTTCGGACCTCGACCGCTTCAATGTGCTTGCCAATGCTATGATTGACACTGACGCCAGTCAGTCGTGGAAGGAATCCACTGGACACACTCTTGTAGGAACAACTGGTCTTATGCGTGGTGCTGCTATTGATACTGGCTCTCCTTCGCGCATCTATTGTCTCCCTCTGATCCTATCTCCGATTTCTCAAACCAGTCCTCACCGCCTCATTCCCCTGTTCAGTTTGAGCGGTCTTCAGATCCGTTTCACTCTTGAGGAAGCGGCGATTGCTCTACGCGTACCTGCCCTAACTAATGTGCCTGGTTATTCTATCTCGGAAGTAGAACTCGTATACCAAGCGACTGAGCTTTCGCCTGGCGCTCAGGGCATGATCGACCAGATGACTGGTGGTCGCTACGACATTCTTGCTACATCTTATATGCATTCGTCTGCTACTCTTCAGGCACAGAACTCTGGACTCACCGCCAATCTTGGATTCAGCGTATCGTCTCTTGAGCGTGTGATTATCTGCCATCGTAAAAACGACACGGTGACTGGCACCAACCAGCGGACTGGATACTCGCTTGGAAGTCGCTGTGGTGCTGGTCTACAGCAATACTCGCTTCTGATTAACTCGGAACAATTTCCAGCTCGGCCGATTGTGCGCGGTGATCTTGTTGGTGCCGAGCCACTTGCCGAGATGCTTCTGGCGTCGCACTCGCTTGTTGACTTCAACGCTGGTTCTGGACTCAACAACGGTTTCACTGCTGGTGGAATCACTAATGCTACGGCACTTGGTTTCTCGCGGTCGGCGAATCTTAAACCTAACTCTGGAACCATTCTTCTGGACCCATTTCAGACTGATAATCCTTCTGGAACATCCGCTGGCGCGGCGGGTGCTGCTCTTGCGGATGTGGCAGATTCTTCAAGCGTAGGCACCTTCCTCTGTGCGGTGGAGCTCGAGTCGGGCGTCTCTGACGGTAAATCGTCTCACATTTATTCGGGCGTGAGTACGCTAGCTAGCACAGTACAGTATGTTGGCACCTACAGCGGCGCCGTCAATGCGGACATCACTGTTGACTTTTTTGCTAATTACACCGTGTTGATGTCTCTTGCGATGAATGGCACAGGTACATGGAGCGTATCAGTTTGAATGAATTAATCAAACCCTAGTTCCCCTAGAGAGATAATACAAAAAAAGAGTCCAAATAAGAAAAATCATTAATAGCCCAATAGGCTCTATTTATGATTTCATTTCTCTCTAGGAAAAGAAAGTAAACTAGCTCAAGTAGAAGAATAGTACCTTACCAATAGGTTCATAAGAGTGTATTAAGATAGGATTAAAAAGCTGACAGCTTTTCATGCGCGACTTCGTCGCTATGCAGACCCTATTTTCACCAAGCATTTTCCAGAATTAAATAGAGCTGACACCATATATGGTAAGAGAATTAGAAAGTCTTCAGCCAAAAGTAGCCGAAAACTTCACCAGCTCAAAAAAAACAATAAAAAACAATAAAAAATCATTTAAGTGAAAAAAAGTAGGTCAAAAAAACAACACAAAAGTATTTTAGGTAATATTCCGAATAATATATTTTAAAATATATTA
>Ga0209535_1000897_pt1 | contig 20685 bp, 22 predicted proteins | sample LinPmetageLP28_FD_184041 | JGI IMG/M metagenome (GOLD analysis project Ga0209535, IMG submission 184041) | Marine viral communities from the Pacific Ocean - LP-28 (SPAdes) (version 2) | ecosystem: Environmental > Aquatic > Marine > Oceanic | place: Pacific Ocean | collected 2009-08-22
CGCAAGTTCTGCTGTACTTGTAGATACAAATAGTGCAATCAGCACTATGAAAATAGGAAATAGTACAACTGTTGGAGGTACATTAGAATTACAAGAAGGAACTAACAATGGTTCTAATTCAGTTTCATTAAAGGCACCTAACTCTGTAGCTTCTGATTTAGTTTTAACATTACCAGGTGCTGATGGTTCTGCTGGTCAACCAATCGTAACCGATGGTTCTGGTGCATTATCTTTCGGTGCAATTACAACGGCACTTAGTATTGCTGCTGACTCTGGTTCAACTGATCCAATTAGTACTGAAGAAACAATTACTTTTGCTGGTGGTACAGGTATAGATACAACTGTTTCAAACAATCAGATTTCAACTGCAATCGACTCGACTGTGGTTACAAAAACAGGTACTCACACACTTACAAATAAAACACTTGCAAGTCCTGTGTTTACTACACAATTCTCAATCGGTTCTGCTATAATTACAGAAGCAGAATTAGAAATGCTTGATACTATTACTGCTGGTACTGTTTCTGCTTCTAAAGCAATGGTTGTTGATTCAGATAAAGATATTACAGGTGCTAGAAATATTACTATAACAGGCGAATTAGACGCTGCTTCTTTAGATGTATCAGGTGATGTAGATGTTGATGGTACTTTAGAAACAGACGCATTAACTATTAATGGCACAGCGTTAACTTCTACAGCAACAGAATTAAATTTACTAGATGGTATTACTGCTGGAACAGTTTCAACTTCTAAAGCAGTTATCGTAGATTCTGATAAAGATATTACTGGTTTTAGAAATATAGGTAATACAGGAACAATTACTGCTGGTGGTGTAATAACTGGTACAGGATTTACAATAGGTTCTGCAACTATGGTGGAAGCAGACCTTGAGCAAGTAGAAGATATTACTGCAGGTACTGCTGCTGCAAACAAGGCAGTAGTTCTTGACGCCAATAAAGATATTGCAACAATAAGAAATATAACTTCAAACGGCGCCCTTCAGGCTGCCTCTGGTACATTTACAGGTAATGTTATTATTGGTAATGGGGGAACTGTTGGTTCTACAAGTGATACAGACGCTATTACTATTGAAGCTGATGGTGATGTTGTATTAAGTCAAGACCTTGCTGTAACCGGTTCACATACTGTAACCGGTGCAACTGTATTAAATGGTGCGGTAACACTAGGGGATGCCTCTGGTGACGCAATTACTGTAACCGGTACTGCTGGTTTCACACAGGTTGCTACATTCAACGCAGGACTTACTGTCGCTTCGGGTCAAACGATTGACTTTAATGCGAACAGATTAACTGAAGTTGCTGATCCTACACAAGCACAAGACGCTGCCACTAAGGCATATGTTGACGCTGTTAAATCAGGATTAGATGTTAAAGATTCAGTTAAGGTTGCAAGTGCTGCTGCCCTTGCTGCCTCAACATATGCAAACGGTACAAATGGTGTTGGTGCTACATTAACTGCAAATGCAAATGGTGCTCTTACTATTGATGGCGTATCAGTAGGAACAAATGATAGAGTATTAATTAAAGACCAAACAGACGCTGCACAAAATGGTGTTTATACAGTAACCAATGCCGGTGGCGTTTCTGCAACTTTTGTATTAACAAGAGCTACAGATACAGACACAGCGGCTGAAATGACTGGCGGAGTTTTCGTATTCTCTGAACAAGGTACTGCAAATGCTGATAACGGTTTTGTATTTACTCATAATGGTACACCTACTATGGGTACGACAGATTTAACTGTATCACAATTTTCTGGTGCTGGTCAAATTACTGCTGGTTCTGCATTAACAAAATCTGGTAATACTTTAAATGTTGGTGTTGATGATAGTTCGATAGAAGTTAATTCAGACGCATTAAGAGTTAAGGCAACTGGTATTACAAATGCTATGTTGGCAGGTAGTATTGATCTAACTGCAAAAGTAACCGGTATACTTCCCGTTGCAAACGGTGGTACTGGTGCTTCTAGTTTAACTGCAAATAGAATGTTAATGTCAAATGGTACTGGTGCAATAACTGTACTCGGTGCAGGAACTGCTGGTCAAGTAATGACTTCAAATGGTGCTTCAGCACCTGCGTTTGGTGATGTTGACGGAGGCACATATTAATAATTAAGAAAGTGAATATATAATGGCAAAGTATGATGACGCACAAACAATAACAGGTGAAGTAAATATAAATTATGTTCTGACTGCTTACTCAAAAAAACTTACAAGTATTATGGGTGAGAATATTTTATTACAGGCTAAGTTATCTGAAGTAGAAGATCAGAATATAAATTTAACAAAAGAGATAACGAGATTAAACACTAAGGTGAATAATGGCAACAGTAATAAAACCAAAAAAAAGTGAAACGGCAAATAGTGTCCCAAGTACAAGTGATATAGTAGTTGGGGAAATGGCAGTAAATACTGCCGATAAGAAAATTTATATTAGAGACACTAGTGATAACATTGTTATATTGGGTAGTGATCCTGTGGGTGCAACTGCAAATGCGGTTACTCAAAAATATGTTTTAACAGGCACAACTTCAAATGCAACTGAAACAGAAATCTTTGTAGGTGGTGTTTCTAACTCTAGAGTGGGTGTAGCAGCTAATTCAACTATAATGTATAGTGTTGATATCGCCGCAAGAAGAACTGACTCAGATGGTATTGGTGCTGGGTATCACTTTAAAGGTATCATAGATAACAATGCTGGTACAGTTGCTGATGTTGGTACCTTATATGAAATTATTATTGCTGAAGATAATGTTGCTTTGACAGCAGATGTTGGTGCTGATGCAACAAACGATACAATTTATATAAAAGTAACCGGTATAGCAGGGCATACTTATAGGTGGGTTGCTTTCTTAACTACAACAGAGGCAAAAGAATAAAATGGCTAGAGATAGAAGTATTAGTATCGATGGTGTAACCGGTAAGGCAAAGATTGATGTAATATCAGAGCATTCGGAAATTACAAGTATCGCTTCAGATGATTTACTTCTAATACAAGATACCTCTGATTCTGGAAATATTAAAAAGGCAACGGTTGCAAATACAGCACTTGCTGGACCTACTGGTCCTACAGGTTCTACTGGCCCTACTGGGCCTACTGGACCTGATGGTCCTACTGGCCCTACGGGACCTGATGGTGCTGATTCGTCAGTTGCTGGTCCTACTGGTCCTACTGGCCCTACTGGTCCTACAGGTGCTAATTCGACAGTCGCTGGTCCTACTGGGCCTACTGGTCCTTCTGGTACTGCTGCAGGTTTCGGTACCCCCACTATTCAAACAGGTGCACCTATCGCTGTAACCTCATCTGGACCTGACGCCGCTAAAGTTTTTGCTTTTACTATTCCATCTGGTCCTACTGGGCCCACAGGACCTACTGGTTCTACTGGACCTACTGGCCCGACTGGTGGAGATTCAACAGTCGCTGGTCCTACTGGACCTACTGGGCCTACTGGTCCTGCAGGCGCTGATTCTTCAGTTGCTGGTCCTACTGGACCTACTGGTCCTGCAGGTAGTGATGGTAGTGATGGTTCTGATGGTAGTGCTGGTCCTACTGGTCCTACTGGACCTGGTGGTTCTACTGGTCCTACTGGCCCTACGGGTCCTAATGGACCTACTGGTCCTACTGGTTCTGCTGGTTCTGGTGTAACCTTTAAAGGTCAAGTAGCAAATACTCCGTCTTTACCTTCAAGTCCGACACCATCAAACGGTGACGCATATATAGTCCAGGCAGATGATAGTTTTCATGTCTGGGATGGTTCACAGTTTGTTAGTGGAGGTTCTATTCAAGGTCCTACTGGGCCTTCTGGCCCTACTGGGCCTACTGGACCTGGTGGTCCTACTGGCCCTACGGGACCTGGTGGTCCTACTGGTCCTACAGGTGCTGATTCGACAGTTGCTGGTCCTACTGGACCTACTGGTCCTACAGGTGCTGATTCGACAGTTGCTGGTCCTACTGGGCCTACTGGGCCTGGTGGTCCTACTGGTCCTACTGGCCCTACGGGTCCTGGTGGAGGCACAGGTCCTTCTGGTCCTACTGGTGGAGACGGACCTACTGGTCCTGGTGGTCCTACTGGTGCAGCTGCAGGTTTTGGTACACCTACTATTCAAACAGGTTCACCTATCGCTGTAAGTGCGTCTGGGCCTGATACGGCAAAAGTATTTGCCTTTACTATTCCAGATGGTCCTACTGGCCCTACTGGCCCTAATGGGCCTACTGGGCCTGGTGGTCCTACTGGTCCTACTGGCCCTACTGGTAATGCTGGTGCTGATTCGTCAGTTGCTGGTCCTACTGGTCCTACTGGCCCTACTGGTCCTGCAGGTAGTGATGGTAATGATGGTGGTACAGGTCCTACTGGACCTGGTGGTTCTACTGGTCCTACTGGCCCTACTGGACCGAGTGGACCTACTGGTCCTACTGGTTCTGCTGGTACTGGTATAACCTTTAAAGGTCAAGTAGCGAATGTTCCTTCTTTACCAGGTTCTGGTCAGGCAAATGGGGACGCATATATAGTACAAGCAGATGATAGTTTTCATGTATGGGATGGTAGTGCATTTGTTAGTGGGGGATCTATTCAAGGTCCTACTGGTCCTACTGGACCTGGTGGTCCTACTGGCCCTACTGGAGGTACTGGTTCTACTGGTCCTACAGGCCCTACTGGTCCTACAGGTGCTAATTCGACAGTCGCTGGTCCTACTGGACCTGGTGGTCCTACTGGCCCTACTGGTCCTACTGGCCCTACTGGTCCTACTGGACCTGTTCAAAGTGTTAGTACAACAATTAATGCGCCTAGTAGTCCTAGTGATGGTGACCTTTGGTGGGATGAAGAAGATGGTAGTTTATTTATTTACTACAACGATGGTAATTCAGCACAATGGGTTGAGGCTTCCCCAGGTACAATAGCAGACGATACAATAGTATCGGCATTTTTCAAATCTAAGGTAACCCTTTTAATTAAAAATTCATCAGGTAGTACCTTAAAAACAATATTTAGCCCAGGAGTATAAATACATTATGGCAGCAATAGACTTTCCCAATTCACCCTCTAATGGTGATACACATACAGTAGGTGGCGTACGGTATGAATTTAATAGTGCTAAGAGCAGATGGTTCATAACAGATTATGACGCACCGACTGGTCCTACTGGTCCTACTGGACCTACTGGAGGCACTGGCCCTACTGGAGGCACTGGCCCTACTGGGCCTGGTGGTCCTACTGGGCCTGGTGGTCCTACTGGGCCTACAGGACCTACTGGTCCTGCTGGAGCTGGTGATATTTCAACCAATTCAAATGCACAACTTAACTCACTAGGTGTTGGCACTGGTGCTTCTGGTACTGCAGGTGAGATTAGGGCAACAAACAATATTACTGCTTACTATTCAGATGAGAGATTAAAAGATGTTCTTGGTGAAATTGAAAATGCATTAGATAAAGTAAAAGAAATACGAGGCGTGTACTATAAAGAAAATGAAACTGCAAAGTCTTTGGGATATAATAATGACAAAAGACAAGTAGGAGTAATCGCACAGGAAGTACAAAAAGTATTACCTGAAGTGGTAACCGAAGCGCCGATAGATGATAAATATATAACAGTATGGTATGACAAGTTAATTCCTCTATTGATTGAAGCAATAAAAGAATTATCAGCGAAAGTAGATAAAATAGAAGGAAAATAGATGGCTGTTCCAAATTCAAAAGCAAGTTTAAAAGAGTATTGTCTAAGAGCATTAGGTAAACCTGTAATCGAAATCAATGTAGATGAAGACCAGGTTGACGATAGAATAGACGAAGCACTACAATACTTTTCTCAATATCACTATGACGGTGTTGAAAGAATGTATATGAAGTATCAGATTACACAAGCTGATATTGATAGAGCAAGATCGGATGAAACTGTTGGCACTGGTACTGAAGGTTCTGTTTCTACTACAATGAAAAATCAACAAAACTATATTATAATGCCATCATCTGTTTTATCAGTAATGGGTATATTTAATTTCAATGATAAATCAAATTTAAATATGTTCGATATCAGATATCAAATGAGATTGAATGATTTATATGATTTCTCTTCAACTTCAATACTGCATTATGAAATGACAATGAGACATTTAGATTTCTTAGATCATATTCTTATTGGTGAGAAACCAACTAAGTTTAATATGCATAACAATAGATTATATATTGCTATGGACTGGCAGAATGATGTTGCAGCTGGCGAATACATAATCATAGAATGTTATAGAAAATTAGATCCAGAAAGTTATGCTGATATCTATGATGATATGTTTTTAAAAAGATATACTACTGCTTTAATTAAGCAACAATGGGGTGCTAATCTCTCAAAATTTCAAGGTGTTCAAATGTTAGGTGGAGTTTCTATGAACGGAGAAGCAATTTACTCACAGGCATTAGATGAAAAAAACAAACTAGAAGTAGAAATAAGAGATACTTTTGAGTCGCCCATCAGTTATATGGTAGGATAAAATGCCAACTAATGTTTATTTCGATCACGGTAATACAAACGAACAGCGTCTTTACGAAGATTTAATCATAGAGCAATTAAGTATCTATGGTCAAGATGTTTATTACTTACCAAGAACTTTAGTAAATGAAGATCCTGTACTAGGAGAAGATACTGCTTCTAAGTTTACTTCAGCATATGCGATTGAAATGTATGTTGAGAATACAGATGGTTTTGCTGGTGAACAAGAAATAGTTAGAAAATTTGGTTTAGAATTAAGAGATGATGTTTCTCTCGTAGTTTCTAAATCTAGATGGCAAAAAGTTTTAGAAGTAGAAAATAATTTAATTGAAACAACTAGGCCTAATGAAGGTGATCTAATATGGTTTGCTAGAGTTAATGCTTTCTTTGAAATTCAATTTGTAGAACATGAACAACCGTTCTATCAAATACATAATGTTCCTGTTTATAAATTAAGATGTACTAAATGGGAATATTCTTCGGAAGAAGTGTCAACTGGATTTGCTGACATTGATACCGTTGAAGATTCACTATCAACAAATATATTGAACTATCAAGTTAGTGTTGAAAGTGGAACAGATACATCTGGTGCAATTATGATGGAGTCCGATATAGGTGATATAAGTTTCATTTTATTAGAGACTGCACCTAGTGATCTTTCTACTGTACAAGCGACAGATCAATCGCACAAATTTGAAACTGCGTCTGGTACAACTACTACTGGCGATAGTACAGATGATATACTAGACTTCAGCGAAAGAAACCCATTCGGAGAAACTGATTATCACTTCGGGAAAGACTTCTAATGTTCGGACAATATTTTTATAATAAACATTTAAGAAATACAGTTATCGCTTTTGGTACTATATTTAATTCAATAGGTGTTAGGCGATACAATAGTGCTGGTGAAGCAGTATCAAGTTTACGAATACCTTTAATGTATGCACCAAGAGAAAAGTTTTTAGCCAGACTACAACAACAATCTGAATTAGGATCTGGCGATCAAGAAAAAGTTTCAATCACTCTACCTCGGATGTCTTTTGAAATGACTGGGATCTCATATGATCCCAGTCGTAAGATTAATAAAAACTTAAAGTATAAACACGCAAAAGCTAATGATGATAATAAAGTATTTTCACAATACTCTCCTGTACCTTACAATGTAGGATTTAATCTTTATTCTTTTACTGCCAATTCAGATGACGGACTACAAATTGTAGAACAGATATTACCATTCTTTCAACCAGACTATACGGTTACATTTATTGAAAGTCAAACAATGGATGTAAAACGAGATATACCTTTTGTTTTAAATAGTGTTGACTATGAAGATACCTACGATGGCGATATGACTTCTAATAGAAGAATTATATACACTATGAATTTTACTGCTAAAATATATCTTTATGGTCCAATCACTAGTGGTGCTGTTATTCGTAAGGCGTCTGCTGATTTATATACTAAAATGAATACAGAAAATCCATCAAGACAAGAAAGAGTTACCATCACTCCTAATCCTTCAAGTGCTGATGCTGATGACGATTACACATTTACAGAAACATTAGATTTCTTTGAAGATGGATTAAATTATGATGAACAATCAGGAACAGATAAATAAATTTTTTTCAAGAAAAAGAATAAACTTAGATATAGGGTTTAGATGTACTCTAGAATGTCCTAAATGTGAGCGTCAACAAGATTATAAAGACATAAGGCCAGTTCCTGGAAGAGATATGACTATATCAGAATGGCATAAAATTGTAGATTACTTTGATGAGATACAATGTTGTGGTCAAATATCTGATCCTATATTCAATCCTCACTTTATTGATTTCATAAAAATAGCAAAACAAAAAGATAAGTATATAATGGTTCATACCGCAGCTTCTCATAAACCAGTAGAATGGTACAATGAGGCATTTGATAATATGGGTAGAGGTGAATGGACATTCGGTATAGATGGTTTACCTGAAGAAAGTCATAAGTATAGAGTTAATCAAGATGGAAAAAAGTTATTTGAGATGGCTAAGTTGTGTGTTAGTAAAGGAATTAAAACTCGTTGGGTATATATTATATTTAAATATAATGAAAATCATATTGAAGAAGCAAAGAAGATGGCTGAAGATAATGGTATTGAATTTCAAATAAACATATCAGCAAGGTTTGATGGACCTGAAGATCCTTTAAGACCTATTAATTCTAAATATTATTTTGACAATGAGCGTTTTGCGGTATTAGGAAAATTAAATGTCTAGAGACATAAAAAACAAAACAACTCGTTGGTTTTTAAAAACTGATGAGGTAGTTTTTACTGGACCTAGAGATCCAGAAGAATTAAAACCTTTATGTTTAGGCTCTGGTAAAAATAATCAGAAAGACTTAACAGACTGGTCTGCTAAAATACATAAACAATATACAGATCATTTAGGTGATTCATGTGGATATAATTCTCAAGGTTATATCATGCCTTGTTGTTGGACTGTACAAGAAAAGGGAAGTGAAGAAGATCAATTTAAACCTTTAATGAAAGATAAGTTTCATATTAGTAATGTGGATAAAATAGAAGATATTTTTCAATCTGAAGAATGGAAAGAATTTGTAGATACATTGGTTAAAAAACCACAAAATGCAGCTAAGATTTGTTGGTATTTTTGTGGTAGAAAAAATAACAATTATTCTAAGGAGCATAAATACTAGTATGAGTAAAATAGATGATAAACTAAATGAAATTTTAGAAGTAACCGCTGAACAGATTTTAGCACCTGCACCTATAAAGAAACAAGAAGTGGCTGTAGTACCAGAATCAAATGATCCTCAAGATGACTTTGAACACGGCAGAGCAAACCTTTACAAGTTAATTGAAAAAGGTAATGAAGCCGTAGATGGTATCTTATCACTTGCAAAAGAAAGTGAACACCCTAGAACATATGAGGTCGCAGGTCAGTTAATTCAAACAGTAAGTCAAGTATCTCAAGATTTACTAAGACTACAACAAGGTCTTAGAAGATTAAAAGAAGTGCCTGATACTGGTCCTAAGAATGTGACCAACGCATTGTATATTGGTTCTACAAATGAATTACAAAAACTTCTAAAGAAAAACAGTAAAGATGGAAAATCTTAAATCAAGAGAACAGTATCTCGGCAATCCTAATTTAAAGAAAGCATTTACTACTTCAGAATTTACTGAAGAGCAAATTGTTGAATTGCAGAAATGTATTGAAAGTCCAAAGTACTTTATTCTTAACTTTATAAACATTGTAACCATTGACAAAGGTCTTGTACCATTTAAAATGTACAAGTTTCAAGAGAAGATGGTAGATACTTTTCACAATAATAGATTTACAATTTGTAAACTACCAAGACAGTCTGGTAAATCAACAATCATTATTGCATATCTATTACATTATGTTCTATTTAATGAAAATAAAAATGTTGCTATTCTTGCCAACAAATCATCTACTGCTCGTGATCTATTAGGTCGTTTACAACTTGCATATGAACATCTACCTAAATGGATGCAACAAGGTGTAATGAATTGGAACAAAGGTTCTTTAGAATTAGAAAATGGTTCTAAGATTGTTGCGGCTGCAACATCATCATCTGCTATTCGTGGTGGTTCTTTTAATATAATATTCTTAGATGAGTTCGCATATATTCCTAACAATATTGCTGACGAATTTTTTAGTTCAGTTTATCCTACAATTTCTTCTGGTAAGTCATCAAAGATTATGATGGTTTCTACACCACACGGAATGAATATGTTTTACAAAATATGGACTGACGCTGTAAACAAAAACAATACATACATTCCTATTGAAGTATCTTGGCGAGAAGTACCTGGTCGAGATGAAAAATGGAAAGAAGAGACAATTAAGAATACAAGTGAACAACAATTTCAAACCGAGTTTGAATGTGAATTCTTAGGTTCAGTTAACACTCTTATCAATGCTACAAAATTAAAAGCATTGGCCCATGTAGACCCACAACGAAGTAATGACATTGATGTATTTGAGATGCCGAAACAAAATCATACTTACGCTTGTACGGTTGATGTATCGAGAGGTACTAACAATGACTATTCTGCCTTTGTTATATTTGATGTATCACAAATGCCTTATAAAGTAGTTGCGAAGTATAGAAGTAATGAAATTAAACCTGTTGTTTTTCCAAACATAATAGATTCAATATGTAGAAAATATAATTATGCATATGTATTAATTGAGACAAATGATTTAGGTCAACAAGTGGCAGACGCTATGCAATTTGAATGTGAGTATGACAATATGTTAATGTGTACTCAAAAAGGTAGATCAGGTCAAATACTAGGAGGTGGATTTAGTGGTAGAGGTTCTTCACTAGGTCTTAGAATGACTAAGGCTGCAAAAAGAGTGGGATGTTCCAATCTAAAATCACTATTAGAGGGCGATAAACTCTTAGTACAAGATTTTGATACGATTGCTGAACTGTCAACTTTCATATCTAGAGGCAAATCTTGGGAGGCTGAAGAGGGTTGTAATGACGATTTAGTTATGTGTTTAGTTATATTCTCTTGGCTTGCAAATCAGGCGTACTTTAAAGAGTTAACTGACAATGATATGAGAAATGCTTTGTTTGCTGAACAACAAAATGCGTTAGAACAAGATATGGCCCCATTTGGTTTCATGGATGACGGGATAAATGAGAACGAAACTGAAACAGACGAATACGGTGACATCTGGTCACCTGTGAATATCGTAAGGTAATTGATACTTATAAATAGTTTCAAGGGTTGAATAAAAGTAAGGGTAAAATAAAACTTAGGAGAATAAACTATGGCATTTCAATTATCACCAGGTGTTCTCGTACAAGAAACTGACTTAACAAATATAGTACCTGCTGTCGCTACTTCAATAGGGGCAACGGTTATTGTATCTGAAAAAGGTCCAGTAGATGAAATCGTCACGGTATCATCTGAAAAAGAATTAGTAGAACAGTTTGGTCAACCAAACGGAAGTACTTTTGAGTATTTCTATACAGCTGCTAACTTCTTACAGTACGCAAACACTTTGAGAATAGTAAGAGCTACGACAGGCATGGTAAATGCTTGTGCGTCAGGTTCAGCTATTCTGATTAAAAATACAAACGACTATTTGCAAAATTACGCTAATGGTGCTGCCAATGTTGGATCTTGGGCTGCAAGAACTGCTGGTACTTGGGGAAATTCCATTCAAGTATCTATGTGTTCAAATTCAAACGCTTATTCATCTGCTGCTACTTCACTAGTAAATAACGGATCAGGTATCGCTGTCGGCGCTACTACGGTTGCTGTTGATACTGGTTCAGAATTTGTAGTTGGTGATGTGCTTGAATTTGGTGACGCTGCTGTCGTTCCTGCTGCTTTAGGAGCACCATCGGGAGAATATTACGAGATTACTGCAATAAGCTCAAATGACTTAACTATTAAAAGAAGAACACCAGGCGGCGGAACAGGATTAAAACACGCTGTTGTGGACAACGCAAAAATCAAAAGATACTGGAAACATTTCGATCTAGTTGACGGTGCACCAGGAACAAGCTCAGATATAGCTAATCACGGTGGATCAAATGACGAATTACATATCGTTATTACAGACGAAGATGGAGGTCTTACAGGTACTGCTGGTTCAATCTTAGAAATATACGAAGGAGTTTCACAAGCTTCTGACGCTAAGACTGAGCAAGGCGGAACAAATTACTATGTTGATGTACTATACAATCAATCAGAGTATGTTTATTGGATGGATCACGAAACTACACTTGCAAATGCAGGTAGTACCAAACAAGGACAAACTTTTGATAATGCTGGTTCTACTGCAACTGCATTGTTTAACGCTTCACTAGGAAGTGGTACGGATGATTTTGCTGTAACCAACGGTGAACTTCAAACTGCATATGATAAATTCAAAGATGGCGAAACTGTTGACATTAACTTATTGTTAACAGGACCTTCAGACACTACTGGAAATACTAATGGTGTTACCAAGGCTACTGCTGTTATTGATGTTGCAGAATTCAGAAAAGACTGTGTTGCATTTATCTCACCTCCAAAAGAGGCTTCGGTAGATCAACAAGACCCAATCGTACAAACTGTAAAAGTAAAAGCATTTGCTGACGCTCTTTCTTCTACTTCTTATGCTACGATTGATAGTGGTCACAAATACCAATATGACAAATACAATGATGTTTACAGATATGTTCCATTGAACGGAGATATCGCTGGCTTATGTGCTAGAACTGACAATGTTGCAGACGCATGGTTCTCACCAGGCGGACTCAATAGAGGTCAAATTCGTGGTGCTGTTAAACTTGCATTTAGTCCTAACAAATCTCAAAGAGATGAGTTATACCGTGCAAGAGTTAATCCAGTGGTAACATTCCCTGGTCAAGGTACTGTACTGTTTGGCGATAAAACTGCATTGGCAAAACCAAGTGCATTTGATCGTATCAATGTACGAAGATTGTTTATCGTATTAGAGAAAGCAATTTCTACTGCTTCTAAATTTCAACTATTTGAGTTCAATGACGAATTCACTAGAGCACAATTTAGAAATCTCGTAGAACCTTTCCTAAGAGATGTACAAGGTCGTAGAGGTTTAACAGACTTTAAAGTAGTCTGTGATGACACAAACAATACTGGCGATGTTATTGATCGTAATGAGTTTAGGGCTGATATCTTTATCAAACCTAACAGATCAATTAACTTCATAACATTAAACTTTATTGCAACAAGATCAGGCGTGTCCTTTTCTGAAGTTGCAGGTGCTTAACCTAGAGGGAGGAGAACACAATGCCTAATATAAATGACTTTAAATCTCGTCTCGCTGGAGGCGGTGCAAGAGCCAATCAGTTTAAGGTGACATTACCTTTTCCTGGATATTCAGTTGTTGGTGGTGAAACACAACAAATGGCTTTCTTATGTAAGGCTGCTCAACTTCCCGGTTCTACCGTGGGAGAAGTTGCAGTACCTTTCAGAGGAAGAAATCTGTATATTTCAGGTGAGAGAGAATTTGAACCTTGGACTATAACCATACTAAACGATACAGACTTCTTAATCAGAAATGGTTTAGAAAGATGGATGAATGGTATGAATAACATGAGTGATAACGAAGGCTTATCTAACCCAGTTGATTATCAAGTTGACGCTTTTATAGATCAATTAGATAGAAATGGGTCTAAACTAAAGTCCTATACATTCCGAGGAATGTTTCCGACTAGTTTATCGGCAATAGATGTCGCTTATGATACGAATAATGCTGTGGAAGAATTCCAGTGTACATTCAGATATCAATACTTTGAGACTGATACTACTACTTAATTTATCGTATAAATATAAGTAGAACTTAATTATGAAAAGGAATACAAATGGCTGAATTATTTGGTTTTCAAATAACACGAGCTAATCAAAAAGCTAAGGACGGTGGAGTACCACAAAGTTTCACCGTCCCTACAGCTGATGATGGCACTACTACCGTATCGGCTGGTGGTTACTTTGGATCGTACCTCGATATGGAGGGCGGTGCAAAGAATGAAGAAGAACTAATTAGACGATACAGAGAAATTGCAATATACCCCGAAGTTGATACTGCTATTGATGATATAGTAAATGAAGCAATAGTTTCAAATGAAAGAGACCAAGCGGTTTCTTTGTCTATGGATAATCTACAATTATCAAGTAAAATTAAAAATAAAATTAGAGATGAGTTTGACGAAATTCTTAAACTATTAATGTTTGATGAAAAAGGTCACGATATTTTTAAGAGATGGTACATAGACGGAAGAGTTTATTATCATAAAGTAATCAATCCAGAAAATCCTAGGTTAGGGCTTACAGAATTAAGATACATTGACCCTAGAAAAATTCGAAAAGTTAGAGAGATACAAAAGAAAAAATCTACAAAAGGTATCGAAATGACAACCGCTGTAGAAGAATGGTATGTCTATAATGAAAAAGGTATGACTTCACCTAACTCTAATATGGGTGTGAAGATTGCGCCAGACGCTATATCATACTGTACTTCTGGTGTAATTGATCAGAATAAAAATGTAGTATTAAGTAATCTACATAAGGCAATCAAACCTGTCAATCAATTAAGAATGATTGAGGATGCGGTAGTTATCTATCGTATTGTAAGGGCGCCTGAAAGAAGAATATTTTATATTGATGTTGGTAATTTGCCTAAAGTTAAGGCAGAACAATATCTAAAAGATGTCATGGCAAGATATAGAAATAAACTTGTCTATGACGCCTCGACAGGAGAAATGCGAGATGACAGAAAACATATGTCAATGCTCGAGGACTTCTGGCTGCCTAGGAGAGAAGGCGGTAGAGGTACAGAGATATCTACTCTACCTGGTGGACAAAATCTTGGTGAGATTAATGATGTTCATTATTTCCAGAAGAGAGTTTATAGATCACTTCATGTTCCAGTAAGTAGAATGGAACAAGATCAAGGTTTTAGTATTGGTAAAAGTGCTGAAATCACAAGAGATGAAGTAAAGTTTTCTAAATTTGTACAAAGATTAAGAAAACGCTTTACTGGATTATTTCAAGATTTATTGAAAACACAATTAGTCTTAAAAGGTATAATCACAATAGAAGATTGGGATGCTATTAAGTCCCATATGCAATACGATTTCTTACAAGATGGACACTTTGCAGAATTAAAAAATGCCGAAATACTAAGAGAAAGATTAATGCTTGCAAATGAAATTACACCTTATGTTGGCAAATATTTTTCAGTAGAGTATTTAAGAAAGAATGTGTTAAGACAAACAGACGAAGAAATCGAAGATATTAACCGTCAGATTGCTGATGAAGTTCAAGGTGGTATCATTTCTGATCCAATTGACGACTTAGAAGTACCTGACATAGAAGGAGAAAATGATGAGTGAAGAACAAACACAGGATAATAATCCTGAAGTAAACCATGTTAAAGATATGATAGATTCTCTATCTCAAGGAGATAATATAGGCGCTGAAAAATCGTTTAAGGATGGACTTGCAGGTAAAATATCTGCAGCTCTAGATACTTCAAGACAAGATGTTGCTGCTGCTTGGTTAAATGAACCACAACCAGAACAAGAAGTACCTGAAGATGTAACCGATGTTGTACCTAGTGATCCTAAACCCGAAATCGCAGAGCCTAGTGCTGACATACTACCAGATGAAACGGTTTAGTGAATACAAAAAAGATTTAATTGGGGAATCGTCTAAGGTTTATAAGGCGTTATCCCCAAAAATGAAGAAAGCAGTAGATGAATTATTTAAATCTGCTGATAAGTTAGATCAAATGGATACATTAATCCCTAAGGTCGCAAAGAAATACGGTATAAAAGTTTCTAGTATCATGGCTTATTTGGATAAAGAAACTCTTAGATAGTATAAATAGTTAACAGGAGAGAATTATGGCATTCGCAACAAAAACATTAAGAGACGACAATATACCTACGGGTGCTGGTTCTGCTGGCGGTCTAGTTGTAGTTCGTCTAGATCACGCAGCTGATAGTGCTACTACTGCTGCGGCAGTAGACGCAAGTGGTTTATCAGGACACGCTAACGGTGCGAAGTTAAGTATTGTAAAAATACATCACGCCCTTGCTGGTTCTGTACTAGTACAATTTAAAGGTGCGTCAGCTGATACAACAGCAATCAGACTTACAGGTACAGGCGTATATGCAGGACCTGCTATTGCTAATGACGCTACAAATGCTGGTGCAACATCAGGCGACATACAAACTAATGCCGCTAGTGCAACAGGTTACATCATATTAGAATTAAGAAAAGATAAAAACTTTACAGCATAAGGGGATAACAAATGCATAGTAATTACAAAAATATTTCAAGAGGTCTCGCTGAGTCTGCTGCTTCTGTACTTAAAGGTGAAACTTTAACTGAATTAACAGACGCTCAGAAAAAACTTCCAGCTGGCTTACAAAAGGCAATCGCTAAAAAAGACGGTGACAAAAAAGAAGAAGAACACTTGCCAAGTCATATGAAGAAAAAGAAAGACGAAGAACTTTCAGACGCTCAAAAGAAAATGGACAAAAACGATAACGGTAAAATTGACGGAGAAGATTTAGCAAAACTAAGAGCTAAAAAAGAAGAGTTAGAACTTGTTATTGCAGAACTAGAATCTAAAGAGTAATATAATGGCTGACACGGTAACAAGTCAAACTATAGCTGATGTAAGTGGTCAAAAGACTACAATGAAGTTTACCAATTTGTCAGATGGTAGTGGAGAAGATTTAGTAAAGAAGATGGACGCTTCGGCATTAACTTATATGTCCGAGGATGCAACGAAGAAAATATCTAAGTTGAATTGGTCTATCAATACACAGGACCCAAAAGGTGCTGTAGAAATATTATGGGCAGGTAGTGGTGCTACAAGTGCAAACTCAACAGCAGTTGTTTTAACTGGACAAGGTGTCTGGGATTTAAGAACTGATGGTAATGAGATTGCAAATAATGCTACATTAGTTGCAAGTGAATCACCGGCAGGTGATGTGCTGTTTAGTACAAGAAATTTTAATAACGGTGATAGTTATACTATCATAGTAGAGGTAAGATAAATGAAATTAATCACAGAAACTATTGAAAATATAGAGCTGATTACTGAAGATAAGAGTAATGGTGGTAAAGATTATAAAATTCGTGGTATCTTTCTACAAGGTGATATAAAGAATCGTAATGGTAGAGTTTACCCAGTAGATGTATTATCTAAAGAGGTAGGCAGATACAACAAAGAATTCGTAGAAAAGAAAAGAGCTTTCGGTGAGTTAGGACATCCTGACGGACCGACTGTGAACCTCGAAAGAGTTTCGCATATGATTACTAGTTTAAAATCCGAGGGAAGAAATTTTATCGGTGAGGCTAAGATCATGGATACACCTTACGGCAAAATCGTCAAGAATTTAATTGACGAAGGTGCTCAATTAGGGGTATCATCTAGAGGTATGGGGTCAATGAAACAAGTTAATGGCAAAAATGTTATTAACTCTGACTTCTATCTCGCAACGGCAGCTGATATAGTTGCAGACCCATCGGCACCTGACGCCTTCGTTGAAGGCATAATGGAAGGTAAAGAATGGTTATGGGACAATGGAGTACTGAAGAGTATGGAAATTGAAAAATATAAACAAGTAATAGAGAATACTCAAAGACGAGAACTCGCTGAAGTAAAAGCGAGAGTTTTCAAAGACTTTTTATCTAAAATTTAAGTTGTTGCGTATATACGCGGACTGTAAATCCTAGGGTTTATAAATAGTTTTATTACAATTTAAATTTGCAAATGTAAATTAATAAGGAGAGACCCTATGTCTGATACTGAAATACAAGAAGTAGAGACAGTAGAAACAGAAATTCAAGAGGATGCTAACGCACCGAAGAAAAATGCTGTTGCTGCTGAGAAATCTCCACTTTCTAACGAAGCTGAAGACCTTGGTGCTGCTGTTGTCAAACCTGACGACTCACGCAAAGGACCATCTGACGCTGGTAATAAATCGAAAAAGGTAGAAGATCAGGTCAATAAAGACGCTAATGACGGCACTAATCCTGCAGGTCAAGGCGATTTCAAACCCGGTAAGAGTTTGAAAGAAGAAGAAGTTGAATCAGATGACGAAGTTGTCGCTGAAGATACGGAAGCTGAAGATGTTATTGATCTATCTAAAGATGTTGAGGCTCTAGTTTCTGCTGACGCTGACTTGTCTGAAGAATTTAAAGAGAAGGCTGCGACTATATTTGAAACTGCTGTCAAAACACGCCTTGCAGAAAAAGGAAAAGAAATCCAAGCGAAAGCGGATAAAGAAGTAGACGAAAAAGTGTCTGCTGTCAAAGAAGAGTTAGTTGAAAAAGTTGATTCATACTTGAACTATGTAGTTGAAGAGTGGATTAAAGACAACAAACTTGCTATTGATAAAGGTATCCGTTCAGAAATCGCTGAAGATTTTATTTCTGGATTAAAAACTTTATTCAAAGAACATTATATTGATGTTCCTGAAGAAAAATATGATGTCTTGGAAGCTATGGCTCAAGAAAAAGAAGAATTAGAGAAAAAATTAAACGAAGAGATTGCTAAGAATGTTGAAATTTCTAAGTCAAACTTATCGTTCTCTAAAGAAAAAATCTTTTCTGAAGCTTCTAGTGGACTCGCTGATACTGAAGCTGAAAAGCTAAAAGATTTGGCTGAGAACATAGAATTCAAAGACGAAAAAGATTTTAGTAAGAAATTAGATACTATTAAAGAATCTTATTTCCCTAAAGTAAATAGTGAAACAACAAATGCGAAAGCTGATGTTGATTCCGTGGTTGGTGACGCTACTCTAACGAGTGGTGGTAATGAAGCTATGGCTGCTTACACCGCCGCAATTTCTAATACACTTACTAAAGTAAAAATTTAGTAAGATAATAAATTGTTAATTAACAAGGAGAGAAACAATGTTTCAAACTGAAAACTTACAAGAAAAATGGCAGCCCGTTCTTGAGCATCCTGAATTAGGAGAAATTAAGGATACTTATAGAAGAGCTGTTACCACAGTTGTATTAGAGAACCAAGAAAAAGCGATGAGAGAAGATAACCTCATGGAAGCTGCTCCTACCAATAATATTGGTGGTAGTGCTATCGGTGGCGGCGTAAATGCCGGTTGGGATCCAATCTTAATATCACTTGTTCGAAGGGCTCTACCTAATATGATTGCTTACGATATCTGTGGCGTTCAGCCGATGACTGGTCCAACTGGACTTATCTTCGCTATGCGTTCAAGATACACAAACCAATCTGGCGATGAAGCTTTATTTAATGAAGCTGATACTGACCATGCAGGAAATGACGCTGCTGGAGATCTACAAACTCCAGGAACTGGTTTCGCTGCAACGAACCCCGCTGCTCTAAATGACTCACCTGCTGGTACTTACAGTACTGGAACTGGTGTGACAACTGCTCAGGCAGAAGCACTAGGTGACGCTGCTGCAAACGCATTTGCTGAAATGGCGTTCTCAATCGATAAAGTAACCGTGACTGCGAAGTCTCGTGCTTTAAAGGCTGAGTACACAATGGAACTTGCTCAAGACTTAAAAGCAATCCATGGTCTAGACGCTGAGACAGAACTTGCTAACATTTTATCTACTGAAATTCTTGCAGAGATCAACCGTGAAGTTGTTAGAACTATTTACTTAGTTGCTAACAAAGGTGCTGAAGTAAATACTACCACTCCAGGTGTATTTGATTTAGATACTGATTCAAACGGTCGTTGGTCTGTTGAGAAGTTCAAAGGTTTAATGTTCCAACTCGAAAGAGACGCAAACGCTATCGGTCAAAAAACAAGAAGAGGAAAAGGTAATATTATCATCACAAGTGCTGATGTTGCTTCTGCCCTTCAAATGGCTGGTATACTTGACTATACTCCTGCGCTAAACAACTCACTAAATGTTGACGATACTGCAAATACTTTTGCTGGTGTTCTTAACGGAAGATTTAAAGTTTATGTTGATCCATATGCTGCAAATGTTTCTGCTAGTCAATACTATGTGGTTGGTTATAAAGGTTCTTCACCTTATGACGCTGGATTATTCTATTGCCCTTATGTACCATTACAAATGGTAAGAGCAGTTGGTCAAGATACATTCCAACCAAAAATTGGATTTAAGACTAGATACGGAATGGTTCAAAACCCATTTGCTAACACTGCTGCTAATGGAGCTATTGATGTAACCGCACCTGCGGCTGCAAATCAAAACTTCTATTACAGAAGAGTTAAAGTTGCTAACTTGATGTAATCTCGTTAGTTGCTTTTGCAACAAAAATTAAGGGGGGATCTTTTGATCCCCCTTTTTTTTAGCCTTATAAATATAAGTATGGTAGAAACAACAGCTATTAACAGACAACCGACCAAACTAGACTACTCGGCACAGACCCAGTTTAGGTTGATGATAAACTATTTACCATTAACAGAATACTTTTGTCAGTCTGTTAACATACCAGGACTATCATTAGGTACTGCTACTGTACCAACATCAATGTATGACTATCCAATCCCTGGAGACAAATTAACTTTTGACCCACTAAACATATCGTTTTTAGTAGATGAGAATTTAAATAACTTCAATGAATTACATCAATGGATATCACGCTTAGGGTTTGCAGAATCCCACGATGAGTTTGCAACACTAT
>Ga0209535_1000898_pt1 | contig 20684 bp, 31 predicted proteins | sample LinPmetageLP28_FD_184041 | JGI IMG/M metagenome (GOLD analysis project Ga0209535, IMG submission 184041) | Marine viral communities from the Pacific Ocean - LP-28 (SPAdes) (version 2) | ecosystem: Environmental > Aquatic > Marine > Oceanic | place: Pacific Ocean | collected 2009-08-22
TGATAGAAGAGTTACCGCTTCATTTGAAAAAGAACGATTAGGTGCTGAAGGTTACTCAACTGACACTCAAAAGATATTAGGTTCACATATTCAAAACGTCATGCGTTTCTTAATATTAGATGAAATGAAATATGACGCTAATGAAATACAACAAGCATTAGACGATGGAAAGTATTCATCAGTTGATGACTTAATGAAAGACGAATTTAGAAACTTTATCAATGACATTAGTAATGTTGAAGGCGGTTTCGAAAATACATTTGATAGTGTATTTGATTCATTTTTTAATACAGTTGATAATAGTATTGACACCTTAACTAAAGGTAAAGTTAAAGGCTTAGATCGAGCAACACTTTATTCTGGTATGACAGGATTAGGAGCTGCAGGTGTCGTAGGTATTTTTGGCGCTCCTGTTATTGGTTTAATTATAGGTGTACCGTTAGGGATGATGGTCTACGGCAGAGTAAAAGCCTCTTCAGACGCAGGTATAGTATCCGAAGATGGATCAACTAAAGTTTTTGATCCTACTATACAAGCAATTTTAGGTATCTCAGCACATACTAAATTAGGTATGTTTATGAACTTACTATCACCGATTGTTAACTTATCGCAAACTGTTATTAATACTTCAGCACTTTATAGTTACAGCGAAATAGTACAATCGTTTGGAATTCTTTCACGTTATACTCGTGGCAAAATGACTGGTACTGACACTGAGTTTACTACCATGTGGGATGAAAGATTTGATGCAGGTGGTGTAGATGTAGACCAAGGTCTATTTACTGATGGTACTGAAATGAATTTAGATCGTGGCACTATTGCTAAGTACTCTATGTTCTTATTTCAAAAAGCAGAAGTCTTTAACCGTATGATGGCTTATACGGCAGGACACACCAGAGCTACCAACAACGGCAAGACAGAAAAACAAGCTAGATTTGATGGCCAAAAAGCGTGGAACGATACACAGTTCTTCTATGACAAATCTGATACATCAAAAATTTTAAGAATAAAGGGTTTAAAAGTTGGAACGCAATTTAAAAACTTCTTATTCAAACAAACTGCATTTACTTTAGGTATATGGAAAGATGCTGAACTCAATCCATTTAATCCAAACACTCGTTTAGAAAAAGACGATGGCACTATTGAGACTGCCGAAGAAGCAGTCGCTAGAATTAAAGAAATGCGTAAGGTAATGTTAAAACAATTACTACACATTTATATACTAGCGGGAGCATTAGGCTTACCTGGTTTACAAGCACTTGATTGGTTAATCAGATCCTTATTCGGTGATGAATATTCACCAGTTAAATTTTTAATGCGTACTAATTTAGATGCTCATGCTAACGGTGAAGCCACTGGTATGATGGGTGATCTTTTTGTTAAAGGTTTACCTACTTTAATTGGCCAAGATATATCATCTAGAGTTGGTTTAGGTAATAGATTTATTCCTTACAATGATCGTTTGAGTATCGGTGATAACTTAATGGATCAATTTAAAGGTCCGTTTATATCTACTTTAATTAACGCTCGTAAACTACAAGAAGCTGGTGCTACTTTTGGTGATCAAACAGTTAACATCACAAGTGGTATTGGTAAACCACTAAAAGGTATTGAGATGTTAGCAGGTGGTCAAGACTTAGCAGTACTAGCGACAACCGATATGAGTACGTTACAATTGTATGCTGAAACAGTTATGAAGAACTTAGCCAGTCCATCTAATATTGTTTACACCAGTGGTTACAAATCAGGGCAAGTAGTTAGTAATAAAGTATCTAGACTTGATGTATTCAACTATATGATTGGTGGTCGCCCTACTAAGTTCTCATTAGAGTCTGACTTAAATGAACTATTAATGTTTGATGATAACAATTTAGATCGTGAAACCAAAAAAGTTTATACCGACATGGCATATGTATATACACGTTATGCTAAAACTGATCCTGAAAAGTTTAGAGAAGAATTAAATCGTATTCGAACTGAAGCACGAGAGGATGATATTCCTATTAACAATGGTTACATCCGCAGAATGTTTAGAAACCTTAGAAATCCTAGGGCAATCAACACAGTTAAGAAATTAAGAAAATCTCAACGACCAGAATATTTAAAATATATAAAGGATATGAAGTAAATGGCTACCCAATCACAACAAAATCGAGAAGCAATCATCGAATTAGATAAGAAGGTTGCACTACTATCACAGGAAGTATTAATTATGCGCGACAATCAAATGGAAAACCTCTCAATTGAGGTACAGGAGTTAAAGAAAAGTGTTAACCAACTCTATAAATTAGCTGTTGGATTTGCTATAATGTTGTCAGTAATATTTGCAGATACAGTCCAATCTATGTTTGGTCTGATATTTTAAACAAACTGGACGCTCGGTTTGGTTTATGAATGCTTCATCAAAGAAGGCACGTTTGCCGTATTTGTAAAAAAGAAAAAGCAGTACAAGAATTTTATGTTAATAATACTCATAGGAAAACTCCGACCATTGACGCTTGTAAAATTTGCAAACAAAAACAAATGCAAGAGCGTTATGCTAGAAGCGATGCTTCATTTTTAAGAAGAAAAATTAGTCACAGTAAAAGATCTAATCGCCACGGTAACATACCGATAGCGGTTGATGTTGAGTTCTTATTAAAATTATTAAAAAAACAAAAAGGTTTGTGCGCCTTATCATACAGGCCTATGACCCGGATTATTGGTTTAAAAAAAAAATGCAATACCAATATGAGTATTGATCGCATTAACAGCGACAAGGGTTACACAAAAAAAAATGTTCAGTTGGTATGTGCCGATGTGAATGTTGCAAAGAATGACTTAAAACAAAAAGACTTTATTAAACTTTGCAAATTAATTTCAAAAAATAACTAGGAGAAAACAAAATGCCGTTCGAGATGATTACCATGCTCGGCTCAACCGTGTTAGGGGGAGTTATGAGTATATGGTCACAAAATATTAAAGCCAAACAAGCAGAACAAAAAATGTTATTGGCCAGAGCTGAAGTACAAACAGCAGCTTTTAAGGAAGCAAGAGAATATGAGAATGAAGGGTTCCAATGGACCAGAAGAATTATTGCATTAGTCTCTGTATTTGCAATCGTAGTACTACCTAAAATCGTACCATTGATTGCACCAGACACACCAGTCGTTGTGGGCTTTACAGAATTTAGACCAGGGTTTTTATTTATTGAAGGCAAAGACGTAATGAATTGGGTACCACTCAAAGGGTTAGTTATAACTCCGTTAGATACTAACTTAGTGTCAGCTATTATTGGCTTATACTTTGGCGGTTCGTTGGTTAAAAAATAATGTTTTTTGTAATCACAATAATGCTGACGTTCTATGAAGGTGAACAATTCAGTCGAGAGTACCTACAAAAATCTTTTCAAGACACATGGAGTTGTCACGAGTTTATCGCAGACAACAAGGTGACTTTATTAGCACCACTTTTAATAGAATATGGTGATCAGCTTCAAGGCTTTGAGTTTTATTGTGAAAGTAGATATGGCGAAGAAGTCTAATTACTCTCACCCCTCCACAGGCAAAGTAAAAACTTTTACTCAGTTAGTTGATTTTTTAAAAGAGAATCAAGAACGAATGACTGATCACTCACGAACTTGCACTAACCATACTGTAAATAAAAATCAGCGTGGTGAGTGTTGTAAACAACAAAGAAAATATCGAAGGGCAGCAAGAAGATGATAAAAAATATATTAACAATGGTAATTATTATCACATTAGTATTGTTTGTTTTTGGTTGGTTAATGGATCAAGCAATGGCAGACGTTACTGGTGCAGAAGCAACAACTAATACACAAACTAATAGTTCAGGAACAAATACTGCCATAACAGGCGGAATGCATACAGAAACAGATAGTACCACTAATTATCAATCTGGTTCATCTTCTAACACCACGACTACTAACACTACTAATAGTACTAATAACAGTTTTACAGGCGACACAAGAGTCGTACCTAGTGCCAATGCAGCGGCAATCGGCAACATGAATCAAATGGTTTGTACATCATCAGTGTCTGGTGGTATTCAAAAATTTGGTCTTGGTGTTTCAGTTGCAAGTCATCAAAGAGATTTAACGTGTGAGTTAGTTTTACTTGCTAAAACTTTACACTTAATGGGTATGAAAGTTGCAAGTTTGGCGTTGCTATGTACTGATGAAAGAATTTTTCTTTCGATGGCTCATGCCTCAACTCATTGTCCTTACATGGGTTTGATTGGAAGTCAGGCCGAAGAGCATTATCAAAAGTATCCTAAGTTACGACCTGACTATGAGACTTATACTAAAGACCTTCGTTACATAGATTCAGTTGATAAAAAAATTGAGCAAGAGGAAAATAAAGATGAAACTACTAACGTCATTAGCCACTCTGGTGGTGTTGTTAAGTTGGGTAACCAATAGTTTAGCCGATTTAGTTGAGATACAAGAAGACTGGCCATCTATAGGGGACACCACGACAACTACTTATCACGCGCATGGTACATCTGTAACTACTTCTAATCTTATTAGTGAAAATTGGATTGATGGATCTTGGGTTGGAACTATGTTTCCAGACTCAAGTGATTTAAGTAATGAGTCTCTTTATCTGACAGGTAAAGATGGAACGTATGCACAAACTACACTTAGCTCACAAGATTACTTTACTTTACAAGAACTTCAAGGTGGTTTTACTAGTGTGTTTGGTGTTCAAGCTCGATGGTGGAACTCAGTGCCATCAACTTTTACCATGACACAAATTGCAACAACATCTAATGGTGATAGTACAACACAAATTTTACTTCTAGAAGATACTACTAATCATAACTATCAGTTTTATCCTTATCAAAATACTTTGATTGTAAACCCTAGTGCAGATATTCAACATGGAACTCTAACCGCTCGGTTTGATTTTGATATTTTAGATGATACTAAAATTAATTACAACGGAGGCCATGCTGGCGTTGATTTGAAATCGCCTTCGTTAAATGTGAGTTACAATACTTACACAAACACGGTCTCTGTAGATACAGTTTACTGTTATGAAAAGGTACCTAACGCATGTCCCGGTAACGATGAAATTGTAGCAGCGGAAGAATTGATTGAAAGCATAGATGTAGAGGAATGGATAGATATTTATGACCCCAACGAAGAAACAGAAATTTTTAATATTCCTAATACTGACATTACTTATTTTGAATATGAGTATGAAGAAGATCTTTACACATATGAAGAAGATAATTTTAATTATGATGAAGCAATTGTACTTATATCTGACGATTATTTTGACGTTGAGTACTTCGATGCTGAAGAAATTAACTTTGAACCAAACAATATTACAGTTGAAGAAAATCTTGAACTTGAAATAGAGTTTGAAACTAGTGTGTCACTAGACAATGAAAATGAGTTGTCTTTAATAACTTTAAATAATGACACCGATCCATATCAAGAAGAAGAGTTTAATCAAGAAGAATTTATTGCAACCTATGAGCCTACACTTAATAATCAAGATGATGTCTCAACAGGGCCAATCGATGAACCAACCAACTATAGTGAGGATAATTATGTTGAAACAAATTCTAATGAAGAAATTGCAATGGTTGAAGAACCTATTCTTTCCACAAGCACCGATGAAGACACCTATCAAGAAGAAACGCCAATCCAAGAAACCTACCAAGAAGAAGTTATCAACGAAGAGGTAGTTGAAGAAAATGCCATTGAGAATGAATCACCCATTACAGAGGAGCCTATCGCAGAGCAACCGCAAGAGACAGCAGACGTTGAAGAGCCAGTCGAACAGCCAGAAGTCGCTGACGAATCAGTCGAAGAAGAAGTAGTTGAGCTAGAGGATACTAAGGTTGTGCAAATTGAAAAAGCCATTGCCGATAAGATAACTAATGTACGACAAAAAGTTGAAGTAACATTGTCAGTAGTTAGTGAAATTTTAAACCGAGATATTATTCAACAAGAAGTAAGTCTTGCTAGTTACAATGCAATTAATGAAAGTTTCTTTGAGAACCAATTAGACTTCCCTGACGGTAACATGGATTTCTTTAAGCAAATAGATTTAGTTGGTTATGACTATGAGATATATCAGCAACAAGTTTCTTTGTCAGTTGATGATCCTGTAACTGCTCATGAAATAAAGAAAGAAAAACTTAAAATTAAAACAGAAGACGCATATAAAAAATTAATGGAGTTAAAAAATGCAAATAATATCTAAACTACAAACAGTGGGAATGCTTATAGCATTGGTTTCAGCAATCGGAGGTGGCTTTTATACCTGGGGTACATTTAACCAAAGACTAGATGTCATTGAAAAAAAGAAAGTTCAATCAATTGATCTTACAGAAATTCATGATCGCATTGCAGAATCGAAAGATGGTTTAAGCGAAGAACTTGAAGTCTTACAAACAGATTTACAAGCAATGAAAGCACTTATTAAAATCAACGAAGCTGCCATAGACTACATGGAAGCCAAATTAAATGAGATTAAAGAAGAGCAAAGTAACCCACTACTAAGATAAATGTATGAGAACAATATTAAAAATAATTAATAAGTACGCGGGTAAGATTAATAGTTGGTCTTGGACAAAACTATACGGGAAAAACCGTTCCAATTAATTTTATTTTTATTGATTTATATAGAGTTTTTTTTACTCCAAAGTGGAACGGGCTATCAATGAAATCAATGACTTAGGCACGAATCTGCACAATTATGATTCCTCCGCTCTAACCAACTGAGCTACTCCGCCATAGGTATACTGCCAAAAATTAATTAGCCCGTTCCACTTTTCGATCAGACCGTTCCACTTTCCCATTTTTCAATGGCAGCTTTCCCCATCTTATAATTCCTTGGGAGATAAGTTTCAAGGATCTTTTTTGTTTCCTCAATAGTGTGACCTGAGATAGCAGATATCTGTATATCAGTTACCCCTAGTTCAGCCATCCTTACCATGCCTGTTCTGCGTAAATCGTGAAATGAATTTTCTTCTAAGCCATGTCGCTTTTTAAACTTTAAAAACTTTTTTTGAAAACTACCATATGATGTTTTCTTCACTAAAGTACCCTCATTATGTGTTAACACATACTCATCAAGCGGTTTCTTTAACGCCTTATGCACTCTAATTCCCACCACTTTATTAACTTTCATCTTGGTCTTTGCTTGTTTGAGAGTAATTTTCTCCCCATCATAATTCTCTCTTTTTAATTCAAGGATATCTCCTATCCGTTGCAGAGTATAAATTCCCAACAATATAATCATATAGTCATTTTTATCTAGATCATCTTTATGTTCATGGAGTAAGGCTACATCTTCTTCAGACCAAATTTGCTCACGAGTAGCTGTTTTTATTTTACCAAATGTAGCCACAGGATTGATCGGCACCATTTCTCTAACTTCTTCTTGATTAAATAATATTCGAAAAGTTGCTAAAAATTTATTGGCTCCGTCTTCAGAAATTAATTCTACAAAATATTTTTTTATAGCTTGAACATCACTACGAGTAATTAGTGCAACTTTTATATCACCATACAAATCTTTAAATTTTTTTATGTGGCGGTTGTAACTTTTTTTAGTGTTCATAGCTTTGCTTTTATAATCAGGCGAAGCTAAATATAAATCACACATCCAATTGACACTACCGTGGTGAGTTTCTGTAGAAAACCCACTATGGATTGCAGTATACATTTTATGAAATTGTGGATGGTCTGGTGAGACTGAAATTCTAGCGTGATATTTTTTATCACGAAAATAATAATAGTATTTTTTAATTATTTTTTTAGATTTTTTAGAACGAGATCGTCTAGTGATTATTTTTAAGTATGGATAGTCTATTTTCATGAGCTGCCTTCACGCCACTATCCCGCTGAATTGTGTCATTGTCTAGCCAAGCCTCGACTTTTTTTATGTCGTAGCGGTTAACAACCAGCTCTAATTTAGGGAAGCCAACAGCCTGTAAACGGTGTTCTTTGGCCAAAAAATTGGGATAACTTAGCCCTAAATATGTAGCAATTTCTTTTTTATTCTTTAGCCTCTGATTCATCTTTTTTGGTTTTGGTTTTGGTTTTCATCATTATTAACCATGAATCAAGAGTGGCTTGACTTACAGTTGTTACAAATGGCAAAGTATATTCAATATCATTAATATCTACATTTCTAACTACATCTGATGAGATACTTGAATCTCCTGGAGAATTTCCATTTTGAACAAAATGTAAATCAACACAAACACAATTTGGTTTATCACATTGATGTTTATCGGAAGCGGTCATAGCACAATAAATTAAACCTCTATAATATTTTCTTTGATCTTTAAATTTAACAACTGTCCAATTATTTAATGATGCTTTATAAATTTTAGTGCCAGGATAACAATCACCTAATGCCCCAACAATTGAAACGCCCGTATATCTGATTGAAGAAGAATATAAACCATACCAATTAGATCCAAGTTCTTCTATTTTATTACTACTTAATGCAGCTATAAACTTAGGCAATAACATTGTCGGAATTTGATTAGGTTCTAATGAACTAACTGAGGGGTCATTATACAATGAATACCAATTACCAAGCATTGGTATTTCTACATATAAATCTCTATCATAAATTAAATTTTCCAAAACCTCATCTTTTTTCTCAACAGGCATTACACTCTTATATTCTTCCCAATCTTTTCTATATTGAGGAAATTTAGTAAATACTTTTTTTATAACAGCGATTGTAGTGGTGTGACCTTCTCCAGGCTCACGATATTCTTTTTGAATATTGTATAAAGTTTTGACACTGACCCCAGTTTTAGAAGCTATGTCATTTAGCTTCAAACCTTTGTCAGTTTGAATACGATCAATAATGAAATAAAAATTATCTTCAGGTCTACGCAGAACATATTCCCCATCTTTGTTGAAGTACGCTCCAACACCTACCGTTTCATTCATAAGATGTTTCCTAGGTAGGTTTAGTTTATTACCTACTGTATCTACAGTCTTTAAATCAGTTATGATATCTTTTTTCAACATAAAATTTACTAGTATTTTTTGGTGCTTCATTCCTAGATCATAAATATAATCACTGTCAAGTATTAATTTCAATTAAATATAGTTTTTTATAATTAAATTAATTTAAATTAATTCTTGTATGATTTATATTTTTACTGTAAACGTTGCATTCAAGGTTCGAGTATGCTTCGAATCGACAAATTTTAAGGCAGATTATTTAGTTTCTAATCCGAGCATACCTTCCAGTTTCTAGTAATCTGCCTACATCAAGGAAGGTAAAAAAATGCAAAATGCTCAAAATCAGTCAAATTTAACTCTAGAAATACTAGATGATTTGACCCAAAACCCAAACGGATCAATTAATTTAAATACTAATGATCTACTTAATCTACAGTCACAAATAAAAGGTACTGCCGATTACACAAAGCTAAAGAGTTTACAATTTCAAGATGTAATGGCTAGACTTTTTACTACCCAAGCAGAGAGTGCGAGGGCAGCAAAAAATACTATTGGCCAAGTATCTTGGAATGACCAACAAAACCCTCAAGTATCTATATCAGCCTCTAGCCCTGTTGCTATTAAATGGGATCATAAAGCCATGTTAAAAGTGGTCAATAAGATAGATGACAAAGCTATGGAGTTTATTCAGCAGTTATCTAAATGTGGAGTTACGGTTAAGATAGAAGTATCTGAGACTAATTGGACTAAACTTAAAGCAAGTGACGAACCATTAGCTAAAGCCGTTAGAGGATTTTTAGAGCCTCACCGCACTATCGTTGAGAAATCAACTTCTTATAAATTAACTGAAAAGGATCTAAAATCATGAGCGGATATTCAATAATTACGCCTGATCAAAGAGCGGAACACTTGCAAAGCCAAGGACCGAAAATCTTGTTAACAGGCCAATATGGTATAGGGAAAACTTATACCATTCAAACCATCCCTAAACATATGAAGACTATTGTACTTGATATTGAAAGTGGATTAATGACAGTAAACCAATGGTTAAGGACTGAAGCTGGTAACCATGTACAAACAATTAAAATCGCAGAGTTTCAAGACTTCTTAGATATAACTGTTTTAGCATGTGGGCCAGATAAATCAGCACATCCAACCAGTCCTATGTCACAAACCCATCATGATAATGTCATGCAACGCAGAGCCAATGAAGGTTTTGATGTAGCAGCGGAGAAAAAAATGTTCCAAGACGCTGATGTTTTTTTCATTGATAGTATTAGTGATCTAACTAAACGTGCATTTGCCCATCATAAAGCCCTAGAAACATCAAATAATATGATGCGAGTTTATGGCAATATGGCTACTGATGTATTGAGTTGCCTAAGACATTGGCAACATAATCACGAGAAGACCGTTATATTTTCATGCAAATTAAATACTGATGAAGATGATTTAGGTCGTAAGTCATATGTAATTGAAGCTGAAGGTAGACGGATTAAAAACGAACTTCCGGGAATTGTTGATGAAGTTATTACATTAGCATACATCCCAATGAAGCAAAAAGACGACACAATGAAGGCAACAAGAGCCTTTGTTTGTACTAGCCCCAACCCTGGAGGGTATCCTGCGAAAGATCGTAGTGGTCGCTTGGAGGGAATTGAACAGCCTTCATGGGAAAACTTGTTCAAAAAAATGAGTGGAAATAGCGGAGCAGAGAATACAGTAAGCACAACCAAACCAAACTCTGCCCCTAAAGTCACCAAAACCAAAGGAGACTTGTATGAATAATACATTTAATACCGATTTTAGTAAAGCCACTTTGACGGCACACGAAGAATCGAAGAACCAATTCTTGAAAGAGAATAATATAGTCATAGAAAGTAATGAACGTAAAGCCCTACCAGACGGTACTCCCGTTGTTTTAGGCATTGCGGTCAATCTAAAACACATCGCAAAACAAGTGGAAAATGGTGTGAAAACTGAACATGGACAGGTCTATTTAAGTGGAGCTGGAACTTGGCAAGTGCCTTTTACAATGACAGTGTTAAGTCATGCAAATGCACAATTGATGAATTCCTACCATCCTGTTCAAAGTGATTTACAAGATAAACCAACATTGGAAATGTTTAATGCATTACCAGATGTTTCAGATTATCCAAAAATCACTGAAGCAATTAGAAGTGGTACATCTGGTAGCCCAGCAAATAACTATGCTACTAAGTACAAAAAAATCCTCATGCATTTAAGAATGAGTGAAGACTTTGTACCAAATGTAATTTCTTCTGCAAATAATGTCCTTAACGATGGCAGTAATGATCAGTTATTTAACCTCGGTGAAGACATGTTTATGTCACTAAACGGCTTGGAGTTTGCAGCTATTCTTAAATTAGAGAAAAGCACAAACCCTGATTACCCTGATGATAAGAACTCAGTTAAGAAGATTATACTTCCTAACGACCCTCAATATCAAACCATCATGGCAAGTCGCCAACCCAACTTGAAAACTTTTATACCAAAAGATGAAGCTGCTGAATTTAATGCTTCTGATTTAGGTAAATTAGATCAAGTAATGACATCACCTACCGCACCAGCGGAAGGCGAATGGGCGCAACCTTCTTGGCAACAAGAAAGTTACAGTTAAAAAAAATAAAGGGCGTAGGTCGTTACAAGGGTTCGTTCATTACCCACCTTCCTACCTACGCCTGTTGAGGGGTAATAATGTCAAAAATTATAAATTTTGCAAAAGAAAAAGCTAAAAGAGTTAAAACTAGGTCAAAGAATTCTATACTAGAATTTTTACAAGACGCTGGAGTACAAATAGAAAATGTACAAGTCAATGTAGACCAAGATGATGAAATAGAAATATTTTTTGAGCCAGAGGATAAGAATGATTCTTAGGCCAAGACAAGAAGAATCCGTTAACAAGTGCATTGAAGCACTTAACACTAAAGGTAATACTCTTTTAGTGGCAGCGACAGGCTATGGCAAAACTGTTGTCACTTCAGATATTATTGGCAAACTAAAATCTAATAAAACTTTAGTTATTCAACATCGTGATGAACTCACGAACCAAAATCTTGGGACATTTAGCAGATTAAATCCAAGTATCGCTACTAGCATTGTCAATGGTGACAACAAAGACTATAGCGGTAAAACAATTTTCACCATGGCACAGACTATGAGCCGTGAAAAAAACTTATGGAACCTACCACCAATAGACTTATGTGTTATTGATGAAGCCCACCATGCAGCCAGTGATAGTTATTTAAAAATTTTAGATCACGCAAAATCTTTAAACCCAAATTTAAAAATCTTTGGAGTTACCGCTACCCCTAATCGAGGTGACGGTAAAACTTTAGGTAAGATTTGGAACAATTGTGCTGATCAAGTACATATCGGTGAATTAATTATGAGTGGTTTATTAGTACCACCAGTAACTTATCAAATCGATTTAGGTTGTAACGATAAGTTAAAAGAAGTTCGACAAACTATGAACGACTTCAACATGCAAGACGTTGAGGACATCATGAATAAACAAGCACACAACAAGTCAGTGGTAAAACATTGGATGGACAAAGCTGGTGATCGTAAGACCATTATCTTTTGTTCGACAGTGGCCCACGGCATAAGCGTGTTAGATGAATTCATGAGTAGTAACATTAATGCAGAGTTAATTACAGGTGAGACACCAGAAGCTGAAAGAAAAGAGATCTACGAAAATTACGACTATGGTAATACCCAAGTTTTAATTAGCGTTATGGTTTTAACTGAAGGTTTTGACAGTCAGCCTACAAGCTGCGTTATCCTTCTTAGACCTTCATCATACAAATCAACAATGATTCAGATGATCGGTCGAGGTCTAAGAATTGTTGATCCAGATAAATTCCCTGGTGTCGATAAACGAGATTGTATCGTGTTGGATTTTGGTATTAGCTCCTCCCTTCACGGCACATTAGAGCAAGAGGTAAACTTACTAGAGACGGATAAAAAACCTTCTGGAACCTCCCCCCACAAAACTTGTCCAGAATGTTTGGCAGAAGTTCCTCTTGCTTCTTTAGAGTGTCCATTTTGTGAGTACAGCTTTCAAAATAAACGCATTCAATCAATGGGTAAAGAAATTGTCATTGATTTTAAAATGCGTGAAGTTGATCTATTAAAACAATCACCATTTTTATGGGTAGATTTATTCGGCCAGGGAGACACCTTTATGGCTACCGGGTTTGATTGTTTCGCTATGATGTTACAACTAAATCCTACCACTTGGTGCGCCATTGGTAGAGTTGAAGGTCGTCAAGCATACAAATTATTTGTTGGTGAAAGATTACACGCACTAGCGGTCGCTAATGATTTTATGTGTAAGCATGAGCAAGGTGACTCTGCTAAAAAAAGTCGAACGTGGTTACAACAACGACCTACTGACAAACAGCAAAAAATGCTGAACAACAAATTCAAACATGATTATTCCATGACTAAGTATCGAGCAACCGCTTTGATCAAGTGGAAGTTTTACGGCTCTCTCATTCGAGACATCGCTTTAATAGAGGGACGTAGAGTTGCATGACCGAGAAAAAAAGAGCAAGGGGTGTACATGTACCATGGAAAGTAAAACGCAAGGTACTCGAAGAGAAGCTGAACCTATTAGACGCAAGGTTCAAGGAAACTCTAATTACATTTCAAATGATTATTCATACCATTGTCAAACGCAACAAAGACCAAGCGTTGGCACCTATATTGGAAGCTGCATTAGATGATAAACTTTATCGGTCAGATTCATTGGTTAAAAAAATGGTTAAAGACAAACAAGTCGTGGGTGAATGCGGTCTATGTTCAATCAATTGTTATGGGACCGAAGCTATGCCACGCAAAGTATCATTCCCTTGTGGTTTGGTTAAATGTCCTTTTGAAAAACATAAAGCCAACAAACCAATTCACAGCGAAGAAGCATTACAAACATTATTACAAGTAAAGAGAGATTATTATGACCGATGATATGGTAAACCACCCACCGCATTACAAGCAAGGCGAAATAGAATGCAAGGATTCAATCAAATCTATGTTGGGTATTGAAGGCTACCTAGCCTATTGCCGTGGGCAAGTACAAAAATACACTTGGAGAGCGCCTCACAAAGGCAAACCCATTGAGGATTATCAGAAAGCACAATTTTATCTCAACGAGATAGTGAAATTATTACAAGGAATTAATTAACCATGACGGAAGGAAACAAAATGATCGAAATAACTTTAGAAGAATACAACACATTAAAACAAGAGAATGCATTGTTGAGACGACAGATTGTCGAGGAAACTAAGGCACGTTACACCACTTATAGACGTATGCAATATTACATTGAAAATCAATCAATCATATTACGCAAAATTAGTCGTTGGTTTCAAGGATTTTATAAGTGAACTTTAACACCAATTTCAGTCCAACCCCTGGTGAACTTTTTAATAAGAAAGTTGCATTAGCCTTAGACACAGGTATCGAAGCTAAGAATAAAAAACAAGCTAGACGAAAATACCTTGGGCCATCAGCTATCGGTCGTGACTGTCAACGTGAAGTGCAATACGGCTACATGGGTCAAGAGAAAGATTTTGATTTTCAAGGTAAGACTTTAAGAATTTTTGATTTTGGTCACAAGTCAGAGGAACTTATGGTGGATTGGATGCGTACTGGTGGCATTATTTTACAAGATGTTAATCCAAAAACGGGTAAGCAATGGGAGTTCACTCTTAATGTTGGCAAGGAAGGTAAAGTATCTGGCCACTGTGATGGCATTATTAAAGGCATTGAAGATTGGGTACAAGACCGAGACACCATAGAAGAATATGTCAGAGGGTTTCCATGTTTATGGGAAGCCAAGTCAATGAAAAATTCCAAGTTCAATGAGTATAAGAAAAAAGGCGTGAAGCAAAGTCACTATGGTTACTATGTACAAGTCCAGCTCTACATGGCCTTCATGAAATTAACTGACAATCTATGTTGGTTTACCTCAGTCAATAAAGATACGGCTGAAGTTTGGCATGAGTTTGTTGGTTATGACGCTGAAGTTGCCCAACAATATTCTGATCGAGCCTTTGAAATTATTACTGCTACCGAACGTGGCGAACTATTACCCAGAAGTTTTAATGATCCATCATATTTTCAATGTAAGTGGTGTGACTATCGTAAAACTTGTTGGGGTGAACGAGCAATTTAACAACTAAAGAAAGAAAACCAATGCAAACAAAACTTCAAGAACCTTGGCGTAGACATGGTGTAACTGTCAAATGCCTACATGAGACAGGTAAATATTATATTAACGCACAGTACCGACCTATGCCTGATGGCAGATTAATGTCGGTTAAAATCTTTCATAAATACCAGGAAGATATCAATAACAAAGGTTCTTATGTTGCAGTCTTTTCATCTTATTTAACTGAGATGATACAAAAATTTCAAGATCCAACAGCAGGGTTAAAAGAAATTGCAGAAAGAGAACTAAGAAGAACTGACGGTACCGCTATGACTATTGTTGGTCATGTCGCTGACCATTTATTAACTGATTATTATTTGGAGGAACCACTATGAGAAAAATGGATGCAGCTGAGAAAACTTTAGAGAAAGTATTCGCAGCTATGAATAAACATGTACAGCCGTTGATCGATAAACATGTCGAGAAGTGTACTAATGACGCTGAACTGTTGCGTGATGAATTACAGATCTTGGGTAACTTTCATTCAGGAATAGTAAAACAAATTTTAGATATTTTTGATAAACATGAGAAAATTTTTGAAGGCAACAAAGACGCAGCTTTTAATGAATTTATTGACGGCAACATTACCCTTGCAATCATGCCAATCCCAAGAGAAACAGAAAAAGGAAACTAAAATTTAATGCCCTTGAACCCCGAAGATGAATACGGATGGTAATGAATAATTTTCGCACGGATTACAGTCAACCAACACGCATAGATACTGACGCTATCAAGTTGTATCTACAAACTTTGTATGGTTATTGTGACGGCTTTATTCCTATTCGTATGTTTATGGAGAAGGGCGTAGACGGCACGAGCCACTATCAACAATTACATTGGATCCCAACTAGTAATTTAGATGACATGCACCAACACCTCAAACCTTTAGTTGAGCGTGGACGTAATTTTAAAATGGGTGTGTATGTTATCCCTGGGACGGTAGCTGCAAGAGATCAAGCAAAAGCTAGTGACATTATTAACTACCCATGTTTTGTTGTTGATATCGATAGCGGTGATATTGAAGCTTCAAAAAATTATATCATTGCCCAACTCGGTCAACCAAGTTTAGAAATATATTCTGGCGGTAAGACTGCTGAAAATGTTTACAAGCGACATTTGTATTGGAAGCTAACAGAACCTGCCATGGGAACTGACATCACTCGTATCACCTCGGCTCAAAAATTAGCAGCTCAAAAGATTGCAGCGGATCCTAGTTTTGGATCAGCCCACCAACCTATTCGCCTCCCTGGAAGCATACATCAAAAAAATAATGTTGCTAATCAAGTACGCATAGCTAATCACTCAGCGATTGAATACGAGCTGGAAGAATTAATCGACAGCGTTAATAACATGGCAATCATGCCAGGGATACAAGTTAACGAAAAAACTTTAGGTGACAATAAAGTACCAATGGAAGACATGTACAAAGAGCAAGTGTACGAAGGAGCAGACGCAGGTGAAACTAGATTTGAAGCTATGGGTCGAGCGATTGGGTGGAGTTTAACAAGACACTTCGAAGGTCATTGGACATTGCAAGAGGCTTGGAACGATGTTGTTGGTTATAATCAAACTAAAGTTAATCCACCATGGGAATTAGATCGAGTTAAAAAAGATTTTGATCGTATTTTTCAAATTCATTACGACAAACATGGGGCGCCAAAAATAAAAAAAGAGCAAGTGGCACTCGAAGGTGATGATTGGGCGGATATTGTGGATGACGATACCCCACTACCACCAGAAATCATTGAAGGATTGTTGCGTGAGGGTGAGTTTATGGTTATCGCTGGGCCACCGAAGTCGCAAAAATCATTACTCATGCAAGAAATGGCATATTGTATCGGCACTGGAAATAAATTACTCAATCGTTTTGATGTACCAATACCGCAGCAAGTCGTAGTCGTTCAAGCAGAGATGTCAAAAGCCCAGCTCTCGGCAAGATTAAGAGCCGTGAAAGTAAACCCGGCCGAGAAAGCATTATTAAAACGCAATGTTAAATTCACTTATCGATTTACTAAAGTCTTGGATGATGAAGGCTCTAAGGATGTTAAAGATTGGGTTGATCGAAGCTGTGGTAATGATTTACCGCAAGTTATTATCTTTGATCCACTATCTAATATATTCGCGGGCGATGATGAAAACTCTAACGTGGAGTTGATGAAGTTTATTCGAGATCGCATTTGGGTCTTACGAGATCAGATTAATCCTAAAGCTGCTATCATACTTATTCATCACTCGAACAAAGTTAACAGAAATCAGATGATGGAGAACCCATTCTTAGCTATTCGAGGGGCTTCAGCGATCCAAGGGGCTTATGATGTGGGGCTATTCATCACCAAAACAAGCGAAGATACGCAAGATCGTAGACTATTTTTCCAAACACGAGCAGTTATGGAGCCAAAACCAATGACAGTTTTCTATCATGAGGGACATATGTGTGATCGTGGGGACGCATTTGATCGAGATTCTGGCGTAAATATCACGGATGACATGAGTATGGATCGATTTAATCAAGTCAATAAGTGCCTAGGGCTGCTATTTCGAGAGGCAAGTAAGGGTAAATACTACAATAAAAATCAATTTGCGTTGAAATTTTCAGACAAATATCGTCTGGGTGGAGCCTCTACTATCAAGCGAAATCTGTCAACATTACTGACCCAAGGGTGGATTATGTTATTTGACGGAGAGCAAGTTGGTGAGAAAATTATCAAAGGCGGTAAGTTTTTATGTATCAAAGATATGCCTGTTTGGGACAATGATACCAAAGGTATCAAGACCAATATGACCATTCGACCAACCCATTTTGTTAATGGTGGCACGGGTGAAGTGCAGCCAGTTGGAGCAGAAGAGCTGGACGCAAAAGGCAATGTAAAATGGATGGTGAGTGAATATGATTTTGAATAGCCATTCAGGATTTGGGGTTCAAGATGATCTGAACATCTTAAAAGTTGGCAAATTTAAGATGGTCATGAACATCTTAAACGGTCTTAACTCGTTGAATTTACTAAGGAATTCGGAGCGTTAAGATGATCATTGAAAGTTTAGTCGTGAACATCTTTAAGTCGTTGAAATATATAACGAATTTAAGATGGTAAGATGTTCCTCTTATAAATAAGAGAGTGCTAAAATAAAAATTTTAGCGCCTCTCTGATAACATGGGAAAGGCAATTATGAGAAAAAAGAAAAACAAGAAACCTAAAAAGAAATTTGTTCCAGCTAGAGATGTAGGTACACCAGAATTGCAAATTAAGAGAGCATTATTAGTTGGCCCTGGTGATCCTAGCTTTGCGGAATCTGCAATTGGGGTACTTTTTGCTCGTGGTCTGATCAATGAGTATCAGTTGAAAGCTGGTCAACAATACTGCAATCTCAGACGCAAAATCTTTGGTTCAGTTAACCCTAGTACGGCTGACTTAATCGGCAGCACAAGAGGTCTTGGCTTAATTGATGAAGAAACTGAGATCAGAGTTCGCAATAGATACGATCACGCTAAGAATGCTTTACTTGATTGTGGTCTCGTTATCCAAGTGGCGGTCGATAAAATCTGTATTTACGACATTATGCCACTTGCACTAATCAATAGTCCCCATCACCATCCCAAACAGCTAAACAACCTTAAAATAGGTATGAATTCGCTTTGTACGGCTTTAGGTATCTAAAGTAAGAAAATTAGTATCATTAAGATAGATTGGATGATTACTTCTTCCATGCGTTCTCCTCTACTAAAATGTCAATTTCATTTTCTGCATTTTCAAAACAACAACTATCGTCACTCATACATTTAAAATCACACTCTAACATTCGACCTAGTAAATCATGAACTGCATATGCTCTAGTGCCATAGCTATTGTATGGAAAATCTACTGTATCTTGTTCATCATCGGTTAAAGTATGCCAAGCTAGATATTCTTTATCTGCTTTTTGTTTATAAACTTTTATATGATAGCCCTTATAATGTCTGATATTAACTAATTCCATTATACTTCCTCCAAATCATCTAGTTCTAAATCCTCAGATAAATCATCACATACTAGATCATCGGCTCGATATTCTATTACCTCGCCTTTATAATCTTTTAACATATTGCCGTCATTATCCATGCGACAAAAAGTTATCGAGTAAGTACTGATATTTTTATACTCACTTAATTCTTCTTTAATTTCTTTTAATCTATTTGCTTCCATTTTTTTTTCCTTTCAGTTTAGTTACTTTTAATTTCTTTTTAGCAAAAGCTGCATTCGAGCTAATTCTGCGATTTGGGAGGGGTACTAACACTAAGCCCCAACCAAAATTGCTTATCCTCGATGATCTGTGTGAGAAAAATTTCATAATATTGACCTCGAAACATTGAATTCTTTGTTTTTGAAGTAAATGATACCTTCTTCATTATCAACGTGAGCAATCTCGTTTACTTGTAATTCTTCAAAAGTACATGAACCTTTGATTGCCCAATTTGTGTGGCGGTATTTTCTTTTACAGATCATATCGATTTCGGTTTTGGTTTTTTGTGGTGTCATTGTACCTCCTTATAGTTAGACACTTGCATAGCCTCTTCATCAGTTTTATATACATTACAGCAATCACATTTTTGAATTTCATCTGCATTACTTTTTGTATTAAATGTAAATATGTAATATTTATTATTGCAAAGTTCGCATTTTTTCATTGTACCGCCTTTAATCTAACTTCAACTTGCTCAAAAAATGTTGGCTCTTGACCACGCTCAATTCTTTGTAATTGATATTCAATGTTTTCCATTAAACATGCTCGTTGCAGATAGCATTCATCGGTATACCAAACTTGATCTCCATTAGAAATCTTAGCTGAATAGAATACATAATCCTCAATGTTAGCGTCCTCGTTAGCGTGAATATTAAATGCAAACGCCTTATCATTTAAAACTTTATCATTCATATCTCTACTCATGATTTCTTGTTGTGCTTCCGAAGCGGTTGCATACTTACGTTCAATGATTTCTATTTTAAAATTATTCATTGTCGTTTTCCCTTTCGTTGTGGTTTATAAAATGTTCAGTAATGGCGGATGAAATAATCCATACGCCATAACCAATGCCTATTAACGGCAATACAATTAGTAATTGAGATAAATGAAGTTCCATTATTTTAACTTCTCTATCTCAACTAAAATTAAATTTGCTTGTTGCTTTAAAAGATTTAGTTGATGTTTTTTTAATCTAGTTTCATCAAGTAATTTAGAATTTACTGATTGCTCAACTTGTCTAAAATATTGTTTATCTTTTGGTGAAACATATAAAACTAAATGATCAGACTCACTTTGATTAATTGAATGCGACCATGACCCCTCGTCTTTTCGTCCTTGAGTATAGTGTGTAAAATAATCTCTATTTAAATGCTTACGAAACATTTTAATAAAGGCTCTACCCTCCTCATTATTAGGAATAGCTTGAAGTAAATATTTACCTTCACCATGACCTTTGGTTTTTAATTGCTCAACTCTTTGTTTAAAAGTTTTCATTTTTC
>Ga0209535_1000899_pt1 | contig 20683 bp, 35 predicted proteins | sample LinPmetageLP28_FD_184041 | JGI IMG/M metagenome (GOLD analysis project Ga0209535, IMG submission 184041) | Marine viral communities from the Pacific Ocean - LP-28 (SPAdes) (version 2) | ecosystem: Environmental > Aquatic > Marine > Oceanic | place: Pacific Ocean | collected 2009-08-22
TTTCCACTCCTTTTATAGTAATAACTATTTACTTCCTACTTTTTTCTTTATAAAATCTACCATTTGTTCTGCAACATTTATCTTGGTATATTTTTCCATACCTTTGAAACCTGGTGCTGAATTAACTTCGCAAATAACATAACTATCATTATCAAATAACAAGTCAACACCTGCTATATCCAAATCTAATAATCTTGCACACTCACCACCAATCCATTCAATATCATCATCTATTTGATAAGGTATAGCTTCACCACCTCTTGTGATGTTTGCTCTAAAATCTCCGTCAATGGATTGTCTCATCATACAACCAACAACTTTACCATTAACCACCAATACTCTTAAATCTTTTCCTAATGAATCCTCAATACACTCTTGTATAATAATATTGTATCGTGCATTAGATAGTTCTGCCATCTTCATCAATTGTCTGAATTGTTTTCTATCCTCAACCATAAAGACTCCACTACCATATGAACCACTTAAAGTTTTTACAATCATTGGGTATTTGATATTCTTCTCAACCAACCCAACATTAATCGGATGCTTTACCAACATAGTCTTTGGTACGGGTAAAGATGATTGTCCTAAGATTTGTTGTGAATATAACTTGTCTTTAACGTTATCAATAGCATCACTTCCGTTAATCATTGTAACACCCAATTGTTCTAAGTGTCTGATGATTGCTTTGATAAAGTAAGTCGTTCCACTACCTGTTCTCGGTAATACAAAGTCAGGTAATTTTCTTGGTTCACCATCAACGATAATAGATTTTCTATCATCCCTATCAACGAAGATATCTACATCTTGTGGATTAACTACACGAATCTTAATGTCTTGTTTTTCAAATTCTTCAACAAGTCTTTGGACTTCGTGGTTTTCACCTGACGCAGCTTTCTGTATTATCCAGCCGTTCAATCCATTTCCTCTTCTTGGTATTGGTCGAATGGATTTGCATATTCCAATTCCATTTCAATAGTATTTAATAATTCTTGAACTATTGTCCAATCTTCTACCTCTACTGCTTCTTGTAATTTCTCTAATACTTCTTTTAGTGTTATTCCGTTCATTTCATAAACTCCCTTATTGCTAGTTCTTTGTGTTTTGCTTCTACCATAATATCTACAATGTTACCATAAGTATCTGGTAGTTTATTAATTAAATCTGAATGTGCTTGTGGTCTAATTGACTCATCTAACTGATGTTCTGCTTTTGATTCTGAATAATGAACCACTGGAACAATACCATCAGGCCAAGTAGACATAGCTAATTCTAATGCTTGTTGTTCTGATAAATCACCTGTACAAAATTTGTGATGATGATAATCAAATACAATCGGTATACCGATTCGTCCGTGTATGTACATCAAGTCTTTTACTGAGTACATAGATGCTTTGTCGTCGTTCTCTACAGTAAGTCTTGACTTGACTGAATCAGGTAGTCGTTCAAAGTTTTTACAAAATCTATCCATAGCAGATTGTTTATCTCCATACACTCCATTACAATGTATATTGATTTTGTTGTAGTGTGTTCTACTCAAACCCATAAAGTCAAATACATCTCCGTGCATAATTAAATCTTTGAATGTATTCTCAACTACATTCTCATTTGGTGAAACCAAAACATTGAAGGGGCCTGGATGAGATGTAACACGAACTCCGTGTGTGTTTGCCATCGTTCCGGCTGACCTTAACCATTGTTTAATTTCTTTAATATCTTTTAGGTCATCCCATTCATACTCAGTTTTCCAAGGTGCTAACCCACTTGTCATACGATAGAAGTTATGTCCATTCAGAACATTCCAAGCCATAATGTTGTGTAAGTCTTTTACATTTGCCAGAGTAATCTCTGACGCATAGTCTACACCCTTAGATTCAAACGTTCGTTTAATCATACCACGACCTGTCGTGATTGGTTCAGTTCCCTTTGGTTTATCACCATACTTAGTTGGATAACTAAGTTGCATATTTATACAAGCATAACCTAAATTCATAATTCTAATATAACCTTTTTTTGTTTAATTGTCAAGTCTTTTTTTTATAGCATCTTGATGATGTTGTTCTGATGAGATGTAAATACCTTTTCCATAATCTCTTAGTAAAGACTTCTCTAACTTTCTTCTTTGTTTATAGTCTTCAAAGGTTTCTCCGTCTAAACGTTTATCACCCTTGAGTAATTTACCTATCTCTAATCTCTTCTTCATCATTTTTTAACATCTCCCATTAAGAATTTCTTCTGTTTATCAATTGCTTTGTTAACTTCTCGTTGAGCTGCTAACTTCTCCTTATGACGAGCTACCAAGATTTCATCCTTAGTCTTTCGTTTAACTTTTTTCTTTACCTTAACCTTAGTCGGTTTCAATGTTCCTTTTAACTTAGGTTGTTCTTTACCTTTATGAAATACATTTCCGTCTTTGTCAACGAACTCATTCATAAAGTGCCACCCTGCTGGACGACCCGTTGGTTGGTACGCTGGTTTAGTGGTGTTTTCAAACTCTTCTGGAAACATTTTGTATATACTTCCCATCAGAGCCTTATCACCAATAACTGATGTAGCATCTGTGCTTACATTCTTGACTGGCTGACCTGTAACTTTACAATCCATATACGGAACGCCATCAATGTAGTAACCACCATTATCTTCAAATTTACTCATATAACTCCCTTTACGCTTGTGCTATTGAACCCGAATACATTGCTTCCTCAACTACTCGTTCTTCAATTGTTTTATCTATAAATTTTGCTATCTCTTTACGAAAATCTTTTTCAGATTCTATATCGTACTCGATTATATCATCGATTAGTGTGGAAATCATTTCTAATGATTTACCTTTAGACTTCTTTTCTATGTCTTCTAATCGTTTAATTAAATCTCTAATTTTCATATTCTACCTCTTTGTTTTGAGTGCAGGACTGGATTTGAACCAGCGAACAATGGATTTGCAATCCACCCCATTAGACCACTCTGGCACCTGCACGGCCTCTACGTGATGCCAAGTTTTTATCCTGAACTTCGTTAATGTGTTTACAATACTTGATTTTATGTCGTCTACGAAATTGGAATGCCTTACAATCACACGCCCATTCCAACCTTGATGGGTCAAATCGTACATCATATTGTTTACCTTTTACCTTGTAATGTTCCCAACCATATTCATCTATGATTGTGCCATCAAATTTTTCTACTATCAAATCTAAAATTTCTTGATGTTTCATATACCCCTAATATACAACATAATAGTAGCGATGTCAAGCTTTTTTTTTAATTATTTTTCCCGTATCCTATTTAGTAGTTTTTTAATCCGTCTTTCACGAAACGCTTTCTTGTGTTTAGAATGCCCTTCATTCAATTCTGTCCGTGTTAATCTTTTCTGTAATTGGTGTACTTTGTGAAATAACTTAAACTTGTATTCAAATTTCTTACTCATAACAATCTCCTTAAAATTAATTAAATCGGTCTACATTAATAAGTAGGATATATATAGAATATTATTTGACTCTTATTCCACCCCTTGCTGTTGGTTGTGGATTTGGGTCGTTTTCTTCTAAAGGTTCTCTACTTTTTAACTCTTCATAGTGTAACCCGTCATTCCCGTTTTGTCCGACGATATCCATTCTTTCTTCGTCTTCTTGTGGTGTTGCGTAATCATCATCACCATATGGATTAGGATTTGGTGGTTCTTCAATTAAAGTATCTTGTGAATATATATCTTTCCAATGTTCGTCTTGGGTCTTTTCTTTTTCAGGGTCCCCCAGGTTTTTGTTTTTCTCATCTTCTTTAATCATTAGCGCTTGGTTATATGCTATGACTAACATAACTGCTAACGGGTCAAACACAAAGATAAGAATGAAGATAAAGAACTTCACAACAGTATCGATATCGGTTCCGAATGTTCTTGCCAGATATATTGCTGGCCCAACATCCACGCCCGTTGATACTAATTGTATTTCTAAATCTGCTCGTCTTGTTTTAAATTCTAATATCTCTTGATTGACTCGTGTAATCTGTGGATTGTAGTCTTCTCTTAATTTTCTCTTTGCAGTAATATAGTTGTCTGGTAATTCTGATACTGCTACTGATAGTTCTTCTTTCAAGAAAAACTTATCTTCTTCTAATTGTTCTATTCGTTCTTCAACTGCTATGAGTTCCGTAGATTGTTTTTCAAATTCTAATGTTGCTCCTTGATAAGCATTACTTAGATATCCAAAGATACCAGCTGATGTTATGAATACCAATACAATGGTTGCTATTGTCATATAGACTTTTTGAAACCAATTAATCATATCCCAATAACGATATAAAAATGATGCCGTAACTAATTTACCAAGTTCTAATGAACCTGCCATTAACACTACTGATAGAAAAGCACCACTAAATAGTTTTGCTAATCCATATACTGAAAATGCTGCTGCACTACCTGCAATTAATAATGCCGATAATCCAATCCATATATAAAAATATTTTGAGTTTTCCATAATTCTTTTCTCCACCTTTAATATAAATAGTGAATAAACGCACTAATCTGTCGTTTATTTCAAATTCTTCCGATGACTTTACTATAATTCGCCACCTCAACCTCATATCTATGAGTTAGACACTACTTTGAGTCTACAACCTCGCCTATCCTGTAGTATCCTATTTATGTTGTTTAGTAGGACTTTTGTTTGGTCGCTTATCCAAACCTTTCACTCCATTTCCGTTAAAATTAAACCCAAGAAGTTTTGGGAATGAAAACTCTACGATATCAATTATTGGTTTTCGTTTTTTTATCTGTCTTTTTGATTTACTGAATTTCTGTATCTATTAATTTCATACAAACATAGTAATACTCCTGGTTTCTTAGTATGGTGTCGGCTAAACCCCACATAATTTTTAGGTCTTCCATCGTGTAACGGCAGTTTTCAACCAACACCTTACTAAGTACATAGAACCTATCATCTCCGATTGTTACAAATTTATCCAATCTTTACTGATAGTTTCTTTGGCTTTGCTGGCTCTACTTTAGGAATGTCTATTGAGAGTAATCCGTCCTTAAACGAAGCTTTTATATTATCTCCGTCTAATTGTTCACCAAGTTCAAACTGACGCTTGAATGAAGATTGCTTTAGTTCTCTACGAACTACTTTAGCTCCCTTATCATTATACAATGCGTGTTTATCACCTGATATGATTAATATACCTTCTTCAACATCTATCTTCAAGTCCTTCTTATCAAGTCCTGGTATTTCTGCTATGATTCCGATTTTTTCGTCATACTCATAAACATTTACCTTTGGATAAGCTGTTCCTTGAAATGGTTTAACCCCAACTTGTTTCTCAAGCTCTGGAAATTGTTTTGATACAATTTGGTCAAACATTCTGTCAAATGGTGTTAGAAAATCTTCCCTATCGATTATAGGGAATCCTGTGTGAAATGCAACTTTAGTCATTATTTTTCTCCTGTTGTTTGTTAACTATTTAGTCTAACTTCTGATAACCTCTCTTGAGCGTTATCATATATAAATATAGTGTAATCTAAGAAAACACTACATTTTTTTTAACATTTTTTTTGGAACCCAAACTATACGTCCAGTCTCCAATTTACCCTTTATTTTTTCGTCGTGTACCCTACTATTATAATCTGATTCCTCGCATACCAATATAGTATCCTTGTATATCATACCCTCAATAGTAGGATAATCAAACTCCACTTTTGCTTTCATTACTTAGCTTTTTTTTCGGCTGGTAATTTTAGTGGTTTGTGATAGATATCAATTCGTTTTTTCAAACGAGTAATATCCTCATATCCCACAACTCTTTCTACAAGAACTCCGTTCTCATAAATAGCAGTCGTTGGAACTCCACGAACTTCTGCGCTTTCTGCTAATGTAGGGCTTTCATCAACATCAACGAACTCAACTGGATATCCTGCTTTAACCAATCTATCCATTTGTGGCATCATCTGTTTACACGGGCCACACCAACTAGCTTTAAAGAATTTTACTTCTATCATAATTAAGCTCCGTATTCTATTCCCCAATTTAATAACATAAATCGGATTTTAGTTTGTTTATAATTAAGTTGTAATACAGTTACTCTACCCAAACGAATTTCAATATTCCATTGTGGTTTTTTGCGACTCTTCCAACTATCTATAAAATTAAACATATTATTGTTCTCCTTTTTTCGTAGTATTAACTTCCAAAGACTTTTTTCTTTCCACCATCATATTCATATGCGTGTCCTTCTTCCATCAAGATATCATTTACTGATACCCATCCGTCTAAAGATAAGTCTATTTTACTTTCTGGATTAGAGATACATTCTGTAATGTGTTCTCCAACGAAATCAGGTGCTACGAAAACTTCACCTAATACTCTTCCATACTTACCTGTCCCAAAACTCTTTAATTTAAAAGTTCCTTGTTCAAGTAATTCTTTGTTTCTTGCCTTAGCAAGTAAACCTTTTGCTTTCTCTTCTAAATCTCTTGTTCTTGATTCCCAAGTGTCAAGTCCCATATATCTAACTCTTGCTTTCCACTTAACTTTAAATCCTAAATCAATCCAACAATCAATTGTATCTCCGTCTACAACTTTAATCAGTTCGCACTCGTACTCCCTGAAATCCATTTTCTTTGCCATTGTTCTTCTCCATTAAAAAGAACGAACTCCAATGTCAACACAAATGTATTTTAAGTTATCAAATTGAGAAGTATAGACACCTGTGTCCAAACAACTTTGTATTTTGTCTATCTCGGAATTCGTTATTCTGCTAACATATACTTCTCCATTATAAGTATAAGTGTTGCTTTGTTTTCCGGCCATTTGATTCAATACTGACATTATCTCTTTCATTCGTAGAAAGCTAGGATAATCTCCTGTTGCGAATCTTGAGTGTTCTGATATAAGAACATATTTTTCGTAATCACTTTTGTAACCTTGCATTATTTTGTCTCCTTACTAATCATAGTTCTTTTACTATACTGACGATTAGATTTCTTTTTTTGTAATTTAGTGTTTTCTGGACTATTATCACCTTCGTTTGCTACTGCTTGCTCATGCCCTCTTTCACGGGTTTCTGTTTCATCAACTAAAGATATCATATCTCCATCTGAATCTTTACCCTCACCAAGAACAAACAAGTCGTCCCAACTCGCCATTGTTGTGTTATTAGATATGGTACCATTTTTGATTAGTTCATCCATATCTTCATTTAGTTTGTCTAACAACCAATCAAGTCTACCTTTTTTAGACGCGAGTTTTATACCACCACTACAATGAGCTGGATAACCCTCAGGAAAGTATGAGAACCTTTTTGTCTTAGGGTCTTGAATCCAATGTTCACCATTGATAACTTTTTTATCATTGACTAATTTATATTTGGACTCAAAGCTTTTAATCGTTGTAAGAAACCACTCCATAAAGTTTTTCTCACTAAGAATCATAATGTCTGGAATACTGAAACCTAAGTAAAAAGCTTTAGTCTTATTACTATGATTATTCAACACATCTCTAAGGTCAATAAATGTTGATAATGTTAATGGTTTGAGTTTATTCTTACTCTTGTAGTTATTAACAAATACATCAATCATCTCTTTGGTGAACTTGACACTCTTTGGTGTTGGTGCATTCTTTTGATTCTTTTTGATTTGTTCTAATCTATGTAAGTCTGGTGTTTTTAAATCTGATAACCAAACTAAACACTCACCGATAAAGTGTTCCCAACCTGAGTAATCTACTTTGTAGGTCTTTTGCTCCATCTTGTGATGTAGGAAATTTTGAACCCATGCTATATCCATAAGTCCATTAATTCTTGCAACCAACATATTAGGGTGCATACTATTGAATATAATTTGCCAAGCTGTCCATTTCTCGTTCGAGTTAATAGCGACTAAAGCATCACTTATTTCTTCAAGTGTTCCCTTGGTAAATATGTTAACCGCTACACTTCTTGCTTTGAATATAGCTTTTTGTAACTCAGTTAGTTTATCAAATGTATGTAATGATACATCTGACTTACCTGTTTTTTCATTCACAACCATAATTGGGTCTGTAAAGTCATCATCTTTTAGATTGAAATCTCCTTTAATATAAGGTATAACTGCACACTTACTTCTTGATTGTCCATCGATATTAATATACTCTACACCATTTGTTATGTATAGTTCAAGTTCTTTTTTTACTTTTAAAATTTGTTTTTTAATCTCCATTTGGCTAATATGCTTAAGAGACTCATTAACATTATCTAAAACTAATTGAGTTGGTATTAAACAAAAGGGTGTTAACCTACCTTTATCTTTCCATACTCCACGAATGTAACTTTTCGCTTTCAAGTTATTTTTTATTTGCCATATATAAACTAATAGTATTCTTTGTAAGTATGGTGACAAACTTTTTATCTTACCTTCATTGTAGTGCCAAAATATCCAATCAATTGTCTTAAAACTACAATCCATACCGACTTCATTATCTACAAAAACTCGGTCTGGATTATTAGCCATTATCTCTTTAATTTTTGCAACTGATATACTTTCTATATACTTCATTATTTTTCCTTTGGAAATTTTATTTCCATTTGTTTTCCTTTATCTAAATATTCGTTGTATGCTATCTCGTGTTTTAGTTCACAATCTAAGTGGTGACCATTAACTCCAACATAATCCCAATCAACATTCATCATATCTTTACCACAATACTTACAATTCCAATCTGAACTATCTTCTTTTTTAAAGTCCAATGCAGAATCGGGTGTTTGCTTTTCATACCCTTTCCACATAGTAATATCTAGTGGTTTATCTTTACTAATGGACTTAGATGTATCATAAGAATTACCGAGTGTCTTATCTAATACTGCGGCTATCTCAACCATTAATATTTGTATTTTATTTTCATCAAGGATTTTATTCCTATGTCGGTTCAATACACCACCGACAACACCCTCTACAAGTTTATTGTACATATTTTCTCCAACCTCTCTATTAAATTATACTGGCGGCAGTAGAAAGGAAAACACCCACCGCCAGTCGTGTGAATTGAATCACACTTAATCATTAAGAATCGTAATCCGTTAGTGATTCATCATCAATGTCTTCTACATTGAACAAGTCATCATCAGAGCCGTCATTGACATACTTCTGAACCAATTGTTTAACAAAGGTTCTTTCAGAGTCAACACCACCATCATTTGAGAATTGTGGATAGACACTTACTTGAGCGGCTTCATCAATAGCGAATCCATCAAACAATAGTCCAGCCATCTCGACTGAAGTTCTCGTAGAGATAGCAGTTGAAATCTTACCTGTCTCAGACAATGATTCAGTTCTTGATGTGTGAGCTATCTCAGCGACAGCTTTCAACATCTCAACATCAACGTGTGGGAACATATAAGATAATAGTTCCAACTCTTGAATGTCTGTTAGGACATCCATTTCCACGATAGTGAATCTGTCCATAAGAGCTTTATCCATAACTCTCGTAGAAGTATACTCATTACCAATGTTAGCCGTAGCTACGAATGTAACTCCCTCAGCGACTGAGATAGTTTCTTGTCCATTAGCTTCGTCCAACCTAAGATATCTTTGACCTTGGTCTAAAACCGTCATCAAGATATTCCAAGCGTCTGGATGGGCTCTTGACAACTCATCAAGAAGTATCACAGCGTTTGGTGTCTGAATAGCTTTCACGAATAAAGACTCAGAGAAATAAGTTCCCTTAGCTTTATCAAAGTGAACATTACCAATTAAGGTAGCTCTTGGGTCTTGTGTTCCACCCATATTGAAATAGAAGTCAGGTCTATCTAAGGCATTCACCAAAGACTTAGCTGCCATTGTTTTACCACATCCGGCAGGACCTGTCATCAAAATGTTCTTACCTCTTACGGCAGAACGGATTAAATATTTCCATTTTAATTCTGACATCATCAAACCTTGTGGTTTCAATGAATAAGAATTGTGAATGAAGTTAAGAACTTCAGCGTGGTCTTGTGGGACATCAACCGAAGATTCGAAAACTGGTGTTTGGGTTTGTTCATAAACCGACATAGGAACAGCCCACCAATAATTCTTTCCAGACTTATTGACTCTCTGCTCTAAAGCCATACCATTATTGTAGGCTTTCTTTCTAGCACCAGTTGTGATTTGAGAAGTGTACTTGACATCATTACAATCCCAAGCATTAAATCTATTACCAGATTTCTCTACTCTTACAACTATGTTATTCATAACATTTCCTTTCTGTTATTTTATTATCAATCATTATATACAAATATACAAATAAAACCTGGTATAAGTCAAGCTTTATTTTAATTATTTTTCTCCAAGAATTTAGCGTTCATAGACTTGGCAATCTGAACTACATTAGTTAAGTCAATGAACTCAGAACTTTTACCATACATTGTTTTGAAGTCTTCCATATTTCTACTTCTATCGTAATCACCATCACCAACAAAGTAACTCATAACTCCAATACCTTTATCAAGAATTTTCTTTACTTGTTTTTTGGTATGTTGTAGAGCGTCATTGTTATAGTATTCAAAGTCGTCACCACTAAACATTGGCATTCCGTCTGAGAAGTTTAAGAAGTAAGAATCTCTATTGTTACTACTTGGAACAAACTCATCCATAATAGCTTCAAAACATAATCCCTCTGGTGTGGTTCCACCAGCTCTTAGGTTACCCCATAAATTTTTAATGTGTGAGAAACTATTGACTCTTGAATCATAACCAATAGCAACCAATGGTTGACTCTGACGAGACTGATGGTGAGTAGTTCTGAAACTAACTACAACATCAATGTTTGAAATCATTGAAGCGGCTTTACATATAGCCACAACTGAAGTCATAGTGTTAGTCCATTTCTCTCCACCCATAGAACCACTAGCGTCCACACTAATGTGAAGTATAGCATCTGAATATTGTTCTACAAAAGTAGTTTGGAAAACTCTTGAATTGTTAAAACCTAATTCAGCGATTAGTCTCTTGTCGATTCTACCACTATCAAGTCTTGAATTTTTTAGTGTTCTTGATTCACCACGAATCTGTAATCTTTTACCTAACTTGCTTCCAAGTCTGATACCCTCAACGATTGATGGTTGGGTTCTTCCACCATAGTAACTACAACCAAATAGACTTGGAAATAAGTCATCATCTATCATTTGTTGATTAATCTTTTTAACATAAATAACATTAGTTCTGGTAGGTATAGATTCATAATTACTTTTGTAATTACACATAGTCATACCTTCACCAACTTCTTTTTGAGTAACTCCTGATTTTTCCATTTGTTGAACTTGTTTAGAATCTTTCTTAGATAACTTACCAACTTTTTTATATTCTTCATTTACGAATTCTTTTTGTTTTTTCAAAGCGTTAGCTAATTGTTTAGCTTGCTGTGGTGTTAAGTCAGGGAATCTTTCAGCCTTCTCATTGTCATCAATGATATTGATTTGACTTCTTACTTCTGACCAATCAGTAGCTTCGATGTCATCTTGCATTTTGTAGTATTCGTGATACTCACCATTAGCCAGTAACTCAGCGGCCTTAGACTGCATTTCTTTCTTAGTCATAGGTTTACCTTGACCTTGACCTTGTTGACCATCGCCATCCAACTTGTCGCCGTCCATATCAGGAGATTGACCTTTGGTTAGTGTATCAATGTTATCATAAATAATGTGTAGTGTTTGACAAGCAACATCAAAAGCATGTTCCATAGAAGTCATATTTTTTACTCTACCAAAGATAGTCTTGTAAATAGTTCTCAATTCAGGTAAAGCATCTAAGTCAGTATTATCATTAGTAAGATTGATGATACGAGCTTCATAATTTTCATAAGTCTTATCATTACCGAATGTATTATTCTTTAGAGCTTTATCAATAGCTTTAGAATGAAAATACTTATTATACATAGCGTGGTAATAACCTTTATAACCTGGTGAAGTAGAGAAGACATAATAGTCAATTCTTCTATCTTCAACATAGTTCAACATATTTTTAAGATGACCCAACACTTCAAATTTATCATAACCACGATTAATACCTTGGTTGATAATTTCTTGTGGTGCATTCTGTTCAAGATTTCTCAAGAAAGAGAAGTCAGATAATAATACGTGAGAGCCCTCGTGAAGAGCCAGACCAACGACGTGGTCAAAATTCTTTTGGTCAATCTTAGAACCAATAGTTACAACTTTTCCGTCTGTGTAAGAGTCACCATTAGATTGGTATCTAACTACAATATCAGAACGATTAGTTACAATGTTAACAAAGTTTCCAATAGCCCTACGATATCCGGCTAAAGCGATGTGGTCTACTTTTGGTTTAGTGTCAACATCATCTGTAAAAGATGTATTGTTGACTTGAATATCATTCCAAAAGTTAGTATAGTTTCCGTAATTCATATATTATATTACACAATTCCCTGATTAATGTCAAGCTTTATTTTAATTATTTTATTTAGTGTTGTTCTCATTTATACCTAAATATACGAAATAATCGCAATACGAGTCAAGCTTTATTTTAATTATTTTTTATACCCCATTGCGAACCACATTTATACTGTATGCAAAATTCTGAAAGTCTCGTTGGTATTTATCTAAAATGTATTTATTTAATTCATCATCCCAAAAGGTTGACCAATGTTCGTGTTGTGATTGATTGTAGTGTGGAAGTTCGTATGATGGAATACCGATTTGGTTACATACTGAATTGAAATCTTCTTGTAGGTCTTCATAGCAACCTATAAAGTTTATTTGCTCATCAAGGTAATCAGATTGAGTTTGTATTACATTCTTATCTTTGGTGTTCATAACCCACTCTTTAAATGTTTGTGTGTACGCTCGTTCTCTACCTACCTTGTGTTTGTATTGGTTTGATTTGTGAAAGTGATAGAAAGATACTAACCTATCAAAGGGATGACGGACAAAACTAAACTTATAATATTCATTCCAAGTATCGTCACCAATATACTTCTTTATCTCAGAACAAGTGCTATGTGGATATCTTCTACTAACTACCTTCTTATCATATCCATTTATATTAAATGAATTACGTATACTTGTTCCTGCGTTCTTAGGAACGTGTATAAAGATAAATTTATGTTTATGGTTAATAAACATATTACTTTTCGTTAAAGCCCATCCATTCCATAGCTTCTAATATTCCCTCAATGACTTCTCCGGCATTGTTAGGCATTATTGATATTCCTTTCTTGGTGGGTTTATACTCACCAGAGTTCTTATCCATATAATAAATACGAACATCAATAAACTTGTATCCCTCATATTCCTTTTCGTATATACGATATACTTCTGAAGAATTCTTTTTAATTTGTTTTATTAAGTTTTCTTTACTCATCGGTTAACCTTTATCTTTTTTACTTCTACTGATTTTATATCCTGTACTTTCGGATACGATAATGAAGGATACTTTAATCCTTCCTTTGCCTTTTTGATTTCTGACTTATCACCTAAGAAATAAACATACCTATGTTTTCTTAATTCCTTCTTTACCCAAAAATCTTTTGGAACTAAGTCACGAAGTTTCTCAATGTTATTAGTTCCGTAATATGGAAAGATTGTTCTTCCGTGTTGCCACTCACCATCTTCTTCCCACTTATATAACCAACTATCATTTGGTCTAATTCTATTACCTTGATAAATCCAATTCGTTGCCTGATAGATTGTTCCTACGTGTCCTTCTTGTGGGTCTGCATAAGATATCAATCCTTTTATGTGTGGTTGATTTTGTTTTAACCATTTGAATCCTTGACCAATCAAATACGATTCTATATTACCACCATAACCATCGTGTATAAATAGTCTTACTAACTCATAGACATTCTCTCTATCTATCTCGGTTGATATTGATGCACCTGAGTGTCTACCTATTGGGTCACCATAACATATAGTTCCTATAAGTTTCTCATCTTCCATATCAAAGAACTTATGTTGAGTTCCATCTGAATAATATAATCCTAATGCTACACTACACTTAGTCCACTTGTGCGAATAATGATTCTTTACAATCATACTCTTTGCTAACTTCCTATCAATTTCTCTGATAGATAGTTTAGTGGTATCTAAATACTTATTCATCTATTACATTAGTTACCTGTATTAAGATGATTGCTACGGCTAACAATATACATATAAAGGTTTTCATTGTTGGAACTTCTTTCAGTATACCATAACTCATTATACCAAAGATTATAGTTCCGATACCGAATCCTATCATACGCATATTCCATATGAAACCAAAGTGTTCATAAGAGAATTTTGTTGCGTGAAAAAACATATACCCAACTGGTAATCCAACAATAGACATTAAAGCCCCATTGTTCCAAAACGAACTATCTTTCCAAATGAATTGTCCATTCAATTGATAGAACGCTATAATATTTGCTATAACCAATAGTGCAATACTATATATTAAATACATTTATATCTCTTCTCCATATAAAGAATATTTCTTTACTGGTTCTGGTTTGACTTCCCCATCCTCAATGTGAACTTCACCTTTCATAGCATCCAAGTAAAATTCGGATACTTTTGTTTTACCAAAGATTGCATTGAGAACTTCTGTCAATGATGAATATACTTTCTTCTTATCATCATCTAACATTGACCACCTATCTCCTGGTGGAACTCTAATTGCTTTTAGATGTTTCATTATTCTCCTGGTTGTCTTTCAACAAGTAACTCTTTTGGTTTATGTTTTGATGATGTAAAGTGTTCACCTAATGCGTTCAACTTACCTGAAGCTGATTCTAACTTTCCAATATACTTATCTACTTCTGCTAATAAATCTGGATGTTCTCCGATTGCTACTGCGTTGGTGAAATATATTTCAAGTGTTGCAACACACTCTACTATTTCTGCTTTATATTTTGCTTTAGCTGCTTGGAATAATCCGTTATTTATCTCTATCATTTCTGTCTCCTATGTTATATTCTATTCCTATTTTCATTTTGTAAAATTCTACTCCTCTAAAATTATTGTAGTCAAGTAAATTAGTCAATGATAACTTATCACTAAACTTATATTTGAACTCCAAGTAATTTTCATAATCAATTCTATTATTTGCGACTGATGTTGAAGCAACATATCCGTCTAACATATATGCTATACTAAACTTATCCGACACTTCTTTTCTATATTCATAACCAACTGATATTGAATTCTTTGTTGTATCACCATAATCAAAGCCAGTATAACCAACTGATAATCCTTTGAAGTAATCTGGTTTGTATCTTAAGTCTAACTTGGTATACTTTAAATCTCTTGATGCTTTGTTTACATATTGTGGTTTAAAATAAAAATCACCTGGCTCTGTCTTGAACCAATACTCATCATCAACAAAGTTTAATCCGTCTTGTCTTTCCCATTGTCTATTGAGAAACAAGTTCTTGTTCTTTACGCCTAACGATACTTCATAATCAGGTGTGTTCTGAAAGTTGATATCATTTGGTGTTCTCATTGATAAACTTCCAAACAATGTTAATCCTATTAATAAATTATTCATTTTTCATAATCCTCAGTATTATAATTCTCGTGTTGATTTTCTCTACACCACTTCTTTTGTAGTTTCTTAAATTTATTCTTACCATACTCGGATACTTCGTGATTCTCATCAAATACTTTATCATCACCCATCATATCTTTTAATATCATAATGCTATCAATACTTGTTACAAAGGTATCGTCTACTTCTGTGCCGTCTTCTAACTTGGTTATTACACTCATTTAAATTTATCCGCCTTGTATGTTGGTTTTCTCTTACCTTTTAAATGGACTTCAGAGTTAGTCTTTATTCTATGACACTTCTTACAAAGTGTTTGTAGATTATCTAAACTATAATAACTCATATCCAAATCTTTTGCTTTGACATGCTTTTGTTCCACCAATGGTTTGATGTGGTCTGCGTGCCAAGTTCTATTTTCACAACCACAATGATTACATTTACCTTTGTCACGATTCCACAATTGTGCTCGTTGTTCTCCACTATGGTATATTAATAAATATTCAGTTGCGCAATCTTCGTGCCAACTCTTTCTTGTATTTATGGTATCGTCTTCCTTTAGTATTACTTTACTACACCAACGACAATGTCCTTTGGTTTCTGTATAATAACTATCTGGCTTTGGTGGTAACCTAAAGTTACCATCCCATTTTTCTTTCTTCTTACCAAATGTTTTCTTATGTCGTGAGCTCCACCTACTTAACGGCATTTAAATATTTCTTCCTTGTTTTCCTATCTAATAAATGTATAGTTGTTAAAAAATCTGTCATCTCTGTTTTTGTAATTAAGCTAATCTTATTCTTTCTGAATAAGTTCTTTATATGATTTGTTGTTCTTGTATAACCTAATTTAATATAAGTATCAACACAACCCTTGAAACATTGAGAAAAAGTTTGATGATTGTATTTTACTGATTTATATTGTATGGGTTTGGGTTGTGGTTTAGGTTCAGGCATTTTAAACTCTCTTACCTTTGCTACACCGATTCTACCATTAGACTTTTCTGCTCGTCTATCTAATCGTTGTAGATTCTTTTTAGTTTCTGATGATACTGGTTGAACAAATGCACCTGTCTTGTGTGGATACACGACATGCGCTGAATATGGTTCTACTTCTGAACAACTTACACATTCACGATAACCGAGATGAATTCTTTCATCTGGCATAGTCGTATCACACTTAATACAATTTTCTATCATAGTCGCAATATACGAAATTATTTACTGATTGTCAAGTATTATTTTTCCTCTATTACTGCAATAACATCTTTTTCAGCCATCACAATAAGTTCTTCATCATTGTGTTCAAGTTCAGTTCCACCAAACTTAGTATAGAGAATAGTATCTCCAACTTTAATGTCCATTGGCATTACATCACCTGTCATCATATTTCTTGAACCTGGTCCAACTGCTATGACTTCACCTGTTGCAGTTTGTCCTTGTTCATTTACAGTATCTGGCAATATGATACCACTTTCAGTTTGTTCTTGTTTTGCAAGTTTCTTAATTACTATCCTTGCGTCAATTGGTCTTAACATAACCTCTCCTTAGTTAATGATAATGTATGGTTAGGTATCACAATAACGACCTTCTCACTTTTTCTTGTATCATTGCCACACATTATATATTATTATTACTTTAGTAGCCCGTAGGGTAATCGAAACCCTGTTGCGTGGATGAAAACCACGAGTCCTAACCACTAGACGAACGGGCCATACCTTTAGTCTATCCCTTTACATCTCGGTAAACTAAGTATAGTACACCGGCAAATGTTAAGATATGTGTATAAAACATAAAATCCATTATAACCTCCTGTTTGTTATGAAACAAACTTCCATTAGAAGTGTGCTTCTTCAACTTCAAAGCAAGTTAGTCCTAACTCTCTCCACATATCAACAACTTTCTTTCTATCATCGAAGACACAAAAAACATTGTCTATGTTTACAAAAGTATCTAACATTACTTTCTTTAATTTATCGTCTGGCATAAATCTCATAGCCGGTGTAGCAGGATTACCACTTGCTACTGGCCAAGATTCATCTCTAAACTTGTCTGGTCTTAACACTAACAAATCAACTGGAACATTATATTGTTTTAACCAACTATCTGTGGTGTGATAACTTCTATCATTCCTACCACTAAAGATAATAATCTTGAATCCGTTCTGTTTGAACATCTGCGCACACTTTACTACTGGCGCATTAGGTCTATCAAGTGAAATATTACCCGCATCAAAAAAGATATCCCAATCTAACTTACCATTAGGTTTGGTTGATATCTCTCGTCTCTTATCTATATTAGCAAGGGTTCCATCCAAGTCAAATATAACTACATTCTTCTGTTGTGTTGCAATCATAACCTTTTCCTTTTCAATTATAAAAGATAGTGCCAGTAATTCCGTAAGGAATTTGCAGTGATTATTAATCCTAACTATCTTTTGCTGTGGAGCTGACAGGGATTGAACCTGCGACCTACGCAGTGCAAGTGCGTTGCTCTCCCAACTGAGCTACAGCCCCGAGCCGAATGTAAGACTTGAACTTACGACCTGATGCTTACAAAGCATCTGCTCTACCAACTGAGCTAATTCGGCGTATTGTTAATTATTTTAATTATTCATAGACCCTAATATACAACAATAATATATATAAGTCAAGCTTTTTTTTTGTTTATTTTTCGAAAGGTATTTCTATTTGATTATGGTCACAACAATCCTCACCACAACAATCAACTTCTTCCCAAGTTAAGTGTTGTCTGTTTCTCTTGTATTGAGTCATTGTCCAAGCCAAGTCATCAGTATGAAATGTTTCTACTTCTTTCTTACCTGTATCACTATATGTAATTTCTACTATGTGTTTTTGTTTTTCCACTATTTTTGTCCTGTAAAGACCTTTACTCCATACTTATCAGTAAAGTCTTTTGCGTCTCGTTCGTCATTAACAATCGGTTGTCCCTTAATGTTAAGACTTGTGTTCAATACCATTGGACAACCTGTCTTTTTGTAAAACTCTTTAATCAATTTGTAGTAGCCAGGATTATCTTCCTTGCATACTGTTTGTACTCTTGATGTATTATCTACGTGACATATCGCTGGATACTTATCAGGGAATTTACAAGGTGCTACATACTGCATAAATTGAGATTTCTTGGTTGGCATATCGAATATCTCGTGTGCGTGTTCTTCCAATACTGATGGTGCAAATGGTCTGAACTCTTGTCTATTCTTAATTGTATTCATTTGTGCTTTAATGTCTTTACCTCGTGGGTCTGCTAACAAACTACGATTACCTAATGCTCTCGGGCCATACTCGGCTCTACCATTGGCAACACCAACTAAATTACCTTTGAGTAATTCTTCCAATACTGGCTTGACTGGATACTTTCCTTTAATGTTATATCCCAAGAACGCACTATCGAAGTCAACGTGTTGTCCACCAACATATGCGGCACAACCTAATGATGAACCTGCGTCACCTGGATTAGGAAGTATCCACATATTAGGATATTGTTTCTCTACCACTAATGAGTTAGCTACACAATTCAAAGCAACACCACCACTATAACACATATTGTCAGTTTCTGGTACTAACTCCTTGGCTTTAGCAAATACCTTTTGTATCTGCCATTCACATATAGTCTGAACATTAGCTGCGATATCAAACTTCCATTGTTCAGTTCCGTTATCTGGATATATACTTGGTTCGTAATCCATACAACCTTTATGTAGATTCATTCGTAACTCTAATTCATTACTATATCCGAAGAAGTCATTGTATATAATAGATTGTAGGTCTTCGTCTTGTTTACCCCAAGCTGCCATACCCATAAGTATGAACTCATCTTCTTGTGGTTTCAATCCTAATCGTTGTGTCATAGCACTATACCACAATCCTAATGAATGTGGGTAAGTTTGACTCCATCTCTTTTCTAATTTGTTTCCTTTGGCATACCAAATACTAATGGTATCGAACTCTCCGATAGCATCAATACATACAACGGCACTTTCTTTATAAGGTGAAGTAAAGTATGTAGAACTAGCGTGAGATAAGTGATGGTCAACATATTCGTCAATCTTCATATTCATTTTCTCAATAGGTTTCAATACTTCATTCAGATGTTGTTGTGGTAGATTCTTTCTCGTGAACACTTCTGAATATTGTCCAGCTTTAAATTGTCTGAGTTTCTTTACAAATGGTCTTTCGAAGTAAACTACCTTCTCGGGCATACCATAGTCAAACATATCCAAGAACATTTCTATATTTAAATTGCTATCGTTCTTTATTCCACTATATCGTTCTGCGTGTGCCGCAAACAATATCTTACCATCTTCAATCAAAGTGATAGCTGCGTCGTGGTTTAATGCATTTATACCAAGTATCTTCATATCTACTCTTTTAACTCCTCAACTTCTTGTTTTAGTTCTGCCTTTAATCTGGCACGATTGTAATCTGTTTTAACCTTATGGACTTTCCTTGTAGGAATTGGTGTGTCTTTCATCGTTAAAGTCTTTTGAAACTTCTTTTGTTTCTGTGGTTTCATCTTACGAATTGTTCATCATCATATATGTTAGTAAAAGAACCTTTTCCGTGAGCAGCTTCAGCACCCTCTAAGGTATGATAGTATTTAACAACAACATCTTTAACTTCCGTTCTCTTAGGACGTTTCTCGTGATTAGATATGTATGCTTTATTAGACATAGGCATTAAGTAATATTTATAATTGACTTGTTTGACTGTGCCGGTGTCTTCACACTTTCTTCTGATTGTTTCCACGAATGGTCTTGTTTGTTTTCTACCTCTTGGCATTGTAACTCCTTGGTTAGTTGTTGAACATCCAGTACAAAACCCCAATGACCAACATCGCTTCCACCATTGTGGTTAAGAAAGGATAAGTTTGGATTATGGGTAATGGTTCTGGTATCATATGTTTATTGAATTTTTGAGCGGTTAGTAGGAATTGAACCTACATCTTCTGACTGGTAGTCAAATGAAATAACATTATTCTATAACCGCAATAATAAGTAGTATTGAAATACCTGAAAATGTAATTTATTTTTTGTAATGTTTAAAATGTGCGAGTTCGTTGGTATTACTACATATACCAAGTAAGTAACCTTCAGAGGATTCAATCAAATGAATTCTATCACCCGTGAAGTCACGACCAGGTGGTTTCTTCGTCGGAGATGAATAAAAGATATTCG
>Ga0209535_1000900_pt1 | contig 20663 bp, 20 predicted proteins | sample LinPmetageLP28_FD_184041 | JGI IMG/M metagenome (GOLD analysis project Ga0209535, IMG submission 184041) | Marine viral communities from the Pacific Ocean - LP-28 (SPAdes) (version 2) | ecosystem: Environmental > Aquatic > Marine > Oceanic | place: Pacific Ocean | collected 2009-08-22
CATCCTGAAAACGAATTTGTCTTCCGTCATTAGGTGGAGTTTTAAATTTTTCTAATAAGCTCATAATATGTTATTTGGTTATAAATATTTTAAATTGAATACTGTCGTTGATTAAGTACATTAGGTACTTGTAATCTAGATGATACCCTACCTCCATCTAAATTGATATTGGCTTGTGATGCTCCATCTCTTACTGCTGATGCTATAGCTTTAATATCACCTCTAGATAAACCTGCATTTCTTCCTAAATTAGTTCCAGCAATTACTGTATCATCATTATTAAGTTGAATAGATCCTTTTGGTGTTAATAATGTTCTTTTTCCATATCCTTGGGAAACCATATCATCTGCAAATACACCTTGTAATGCAACATAACTAGCTGCCATAGTTCCAATAATTGCTGCTGCTCCTAATGGAGTTAGTCCTACACTTGCTAGGGCAGTTGATATTGCGGCGAATCTCATATTTTTAGCAAATAATGCTGAGAATATAGCTCCCTCTTTGAACATTTTAATAAGTCTAAATGCGTAAGTTCCAGTTATTAAACCCATAGTAATAGATATTCCCGAAGTATTAGCAAATATTGCTGCAAAATCTTCAAGTATAGGTGCTAAAGTTTGACTTAAAGATTGTAAGGAGGTTTGGATAGATTGTTGTGCCGAGAGTTGTTTTGCTGATTCTAATCCAATATCTGCTACAGCTGCCGCTTGTCCAAGTGATGCACCTTCTGCTCTTTGTTGCAAAAATACTGCCTTAGCTAAATCGGGAACACTTAAACCAATAGCTGATGCAATAGCCTCCTGTTGTATTCTATTTCCAGTGGCAAAAGTTGCTATAATCTCTTCATTATTACCTATTTCTTTTATTAAACCATTATAATCATTAGTTAAAGCAAATAATCTTGCTCTTTCTAGATTTAATTGTTTTCCTGTAAGTAATTCTGCTTCAAATTCCGCAGTAATAGAAGATTCAATATCTAATAATGAAGATGCTATTTGATCTACTTGTTGTAGATTTAAACCTAATTGTTTTGCATTAGCAGCAGCTTTGCCTAAAGCAACTATATTCCCTTGAAATCTAAGTGCTATTTCTGCTGAAATTTGACCTATATCTTCAAAAATTTGTCTTCTATTTAATTCAGCAGGTATTGCCTTAAATAATGCCTCAGTTTGTTGGTTTAAATTATTACCCGCTACTTCAGAAAATAGAGCTAAATTACCAGCAGATTCAGCAGATAATCCAAATAATTTAGTTAATTCGGCTATTTCTTGTATTGTTTCCGGAGAAAAAGCAGCCTGAGCGTTTAGGCCTAATTGTTCTGTTAATTCAACTTGGGTGGAAATTAAATCTACTGCTGTAATAAGATCTATATTAAGATCAGCTTGTAAATTTACTTGACTACCTATTAATCTTCTAAATTCAGTTGCTTTTTCATTAACTTTACCAATTGAAGCTGCTAACCCACCTACACTTAAAGTTAATAAATTTGAAAATTTTGTAGTTTCATCTACGGCTTTTCCTATTTGTTTAAAAGAATTCGCCTCTTCTTTTAATTCCTCTAATCTTTCCTGGTCTGTTTCTTCAAGCTTATCTAGTTCTTTACCTTGTGATTTTAATTCTTTTTTAAAAATATCCAATGCGGATTTAGCATTAGGAAGATCTTTAGCTATTTTAGCAAATGGGTTAGCAAAACCTATATTTTCAAGTAATTTACCAAGCCCACCTATACCTGTAGTAATAAGATCAATATTATTTTCATTTTTCTTAAGTACCTCTCCTAATTGGGTTGTTAAATCTATAGATTTAGCATTCTCTTTATTAACTGCTTTTAAAGTTTCCTCAATTCTGTTTTCATTTTTTAACCTATTAAAAGAGGCCGTTGTAGATATCTCGGCATATCTTGAGTTTAAGAGAGTAAGTTTATTTTGAGCAGTCTGAATGTCTCTTTGTTTGGCATCACCGGCAATTATTTTTTCTTTAAGTCTAGAAACTACACCAGTTTCTCTACTAATTTCTTTGGTTATTGCTCTTAATTCTCTTAATGTTTCTTTATCCTGGGCTATATCAAAAGGATCTCCACCTTCTGATCCCACTGTTTTTATAGTTTCATTAAGTCTACCTATAAGAGAAGTTACTGTATCTTTAAAGATAGCTTCTACTTCTTTTCTACTTAAACCAGTATCTTGATCTCCTTTTGCCATGGATATTATTTAATATAAATATAAAAAATGCCTACTTTTTAGTAGGCATTGAAGTATTATAAGCACCTGAGGTATTAACACCAGGTCTTAATATATCTTTAGATGATTTATTTTGAAGTTTATTTTGAGATTTATCTATATCCTCTTTTTCTTTTTGGTAATGCTCTTGCATTGTTTTAAAAGTAAAATTTCTTAACCATATAGGCATATTGTAAACAGTATGCCAATCATAGCCACCATTACCATGAAAAACTATTTGATGAATTTGAGAAAATAGAATTTGTCTATATTCCTGCGTCAGGCCAAAAAAAGTTAAGATTAATGGGGATAGTGATGTCCTCCTCGCCATCTTCCCCGATGTATTTTAAATTTATATCTGGTGATATAGATCTTATTTCTTCTCTAAAAGTTCTTGCATCTCTTGCTAATAAATAATTATCAACAAATTCTCTAATATCTTTTTTATCCGTATTTCCATCTATAGAAATAATCATATGTTTTAATCTAGTAGATATAGAGGGGTTAGAATCTTTGTTGATTTTTTGTAAACCTTTTATTTCCTTATCTATAGCAGTTTCATCACCATGAGTAAGTAATTTATATTTAACTAATGTATTTGATGTTGGTAATGTAAATTCAAATTCATTTACTCCTTCTGTTTTTATGTTTTTTGAATCTAAATTTTTATCTTTTAAAGTACTTAAATCTACTTCATATTCACTAGTTAAACCAGTATTTGGATTTGTTGCTTTAAATTTATAATCTTTACCGTAACCTAATACTCTTGATGCAATCATTAATGCATTTTTATCTCCTAGTAATAAATCATTATAATCTATTTTAGATACTATTAATGACTCTATTAATTTATCAAATACTATACCTTGAGCAATGTAATTTTGATTTGTTAATATATCTTCTTCTTTAGCCGTCATGTATTTCATCTCTATTTTACCAGATGATAATGGGCTATCTTTAGGATATAATAATCCTTTAGAAGGTAATTCAACTATTTCGGTGGGAAATTTAAATTTTGATTCTGTAACTTTTTCTTCCATGTTTTAATAACTTATTATTTGTGGATATAAATATATAAGAAAAAAAAAGGTGTTCCGAAGAACACCTTAGGGTATGGAGAGTTGGGTAATTAAAAGTTTAGGATACAATAATCCATAGCTATTGTGATATCTAGGCTAACTGCTGCTTCAGCACTCCAATCGTATTCTCCAAAAGTTGCTGTTTTACAATATGCGCCTTTTATAACCCATTGAGATACTACATCTCCTACAGGTCCTAAAATATCTAGCTGAATGTCTTTTTTGTAGAAATCGGAGTAACCGTCTCTACCTGTTACGCTTTCATGCGCTAATCTTGCCCATTCCATTACGGCTTGTGCACCGGATGGAGTTACAGGGTCATATAGTGATAAAGTCATATCATTCCATCTTACTTTACCTTTTACTTTTCTATATACATTTATATGATCTAATACCACCTCACCAGCGTCAAATCCAGGAGCAGAAGCAGTCTTTACTAAGTATGATGGAATACCATCGATAAACATAATAAATCTATTTTGCACCTTTGGTTCAAAGGCGGTGAACATTATTTCATTTGGATCTTTTACTGCCATTTTTATTGTTTATTATAAATATTATGTTTTTAAATTTCTACCCCAGTTGGTGTAACGTTAAAGTCTAGAATTATAAATTCAGCCGTTCTTGTTGGTTGAATAAATACTTGACCTACTAATTGGTTTCTATCTATTACATCTGGTGTATTATTAGTATCATCCATTACAACTCTAAACGAGAATATACCTTGTCTTTGTTGTACTGATTCTAAGTATGGATTAACTTGGTTTAAGAATCTACCTCTTGTGGCAGCTGTATTTTGTTCAAATAATAATCCTTCACCAATTTGACCAATTACTCTTTTAAGCTCTATTAATAATCTTCTAACATTTACTCTATCTAACGCTGTAGATTTTGTTTGTAGTGTTTTCTGACCAAATATAGTTGGACCTTGTCCTGGGAAAGAAGCAATCGGATTAACTTTTCCTAAATATAATTTATCTCTATCAGATGGAGTTAATTTTCTTTCTGCTTGAATTGCACCTACTACACCACCTCTATTAAATCCTGCTGGAGCGAACCATTCAGCACCTAATCTATCGTTAGTAGTATAGACAGCTGGTATTAGTGTTGAAGCAGGTACCTGTACTAATTTATTAGTTTCAGGTGATAGTGCTTGAACCCATGGCCAGTATGTAGCTGCAAAGCTAGAATCTACTGTTGCTGCAGATGTAATTGCTTGGTTTATAGTTGATCCATAATTTCTAGGATCAATTACTGCAATTGAATCTCCTCTTTCTGTTACAGTTGATATAGCTGTTGTTGTTGCTATAGCACCGTTTTGCATATTAACACCTGGGAGTGTTAAAATTTCAAAATCATATTCGTCTTTATTTTCTAATAAGTTTAGTGAAGCTGTATAGTTAGCTGCAACTAATCCTTGAATTGAATCTGATGCTATTTCATCATTCATTTTTAATTTAATAGCACCTGTTCCTTTACCAAATGTGTGGCCTGCTGCACCACCAAAGGCTCCTTCTTCTCCTGCGTTATTTAATGAGCCACTTCCTAATTGTGGTAATGATGAAGTATATTCTGGTTTGAAGTTACCTTCATTATCTAAATAATTAATAGTAGGGTTAATTACTGATTTAACTCTTACAAATCTACTATTATTTAGGTAAGATCCTGTAATTTGAATAAAATTATTACCATCACTATCTGTATCAAAGTTTCTAGTTTGGTTACCAATAACTGATTCAATATAATTTGTTGAATTTGGATCTAATGATAAATTAGTCCAAGTTTCTAAAACAACTTTATTAGCTGTTGTATCATCTCCTCTTCTAACTAATAAATTAAATGTACCACTTCCAGAATCTACATTAGCAATTTCAAATCTTAAGTTATCTGTAGATCCAGATACTAAAGAACCACTAGTAGAAACAGCACCTCTATTATTCATTAATTCTCCTTTTGAGATTGATTCTAATGTAAAGGATCCTGTTTTATGATCGTTTGAAGCATAGCTACGACTAATACCAAGACCACAAATAGATGCAGTTGCTGGTAAAAATGTGCCAGATACTATTCTAGTAATTAACATTGTTTCACCTCCTGCTTGGAAGTAATTATAGGCAGAAATTGAAGTTAAGTATTCAAAAGTAATACTTGCGCTTTCAAATGAACCACCAAATTTATTTTTGTATTCACTATATGAAGTTACTAAAGTTGGAATATTCACAGGACCTTTTGTAGTTGGACCTAATATAGCAGCAGCAGCAACAACTGGACCTTGTGTGATCTGTGTTTGATCGTTTTCACGTGTTAGTACACCAGGGGATAATAAAGTTTCAGCCATTTTATTCAGTTATTTTATCAGTGATAAATATATAAGAAATTTATAAAAACATTAGTTGGTAGGAATAATTTCACCTGTTTTTAAATCAATTTGGGAATTCCCATATTTTTCTTTTAGATTATCACCTAATTCTTTTTCTTCGTTAATTAATTTTTCGTATTCAAGATCTATAATCTCTTTTTCTTTTTTAATATTTAATTTTTTTAACTCTAATTGTCCTAATCTAATGGTAACATTTTGAATATTATCCTGAAAGTTCTTTATTAAATCAAGTTCTTCTTGAGTTGCTTTATTTTCTTGTATTGCCATAACTAATTTTTATTTTCTAATTTTTCTATTCTCTCGTTTAAACCCTGTATTGTTTTTAATAACAATGCTGTTAATTTAGTGTAACTAATTCCTAATGCGCTTCCATCTGCACCATTAGTAACTAATTCAGGATATATTTTTTGTACTTCCTCTGCTATTAATCCGAAATCTTTTTTATTATTATTTCTCCATGTAAAGTGTACAGGTCTTAATTGGTAAATATCATCTGCCTGCCTATTAATATCTTTTACTGATTTTTTATATCTTAATGCTGATGTTTCAGTTAATGATGTTACAAAAGCTGAACCTGTTACAACTAATGAACCAGATACTTCAACCGCATTTACTCCTGATCCAGTTATGTTTAAAGTACCACTTATTGCCGCTGATCCTGTATGTGGAAATCCTCCTACACCTGTTAAGCTAGCACCACTACCTTGGAATGAACCACTAAATGAACCTGAACCTGCTCTAGATAATGTAGAGATATTAGCAAATGAAGCCGTTGCGGCAGCACTTAATGTTGTAGCTCTTGCAGCTACAGAAGCTGAGGTAGCGGTTACAGTTGGTGCTAATGCGTTTGCTCTTGTAGCTACTGATGCTGTTTGAGCATTAATAGCTGTTGAAGCTGAAGTAGCAGTTACTGTTGGTGCCAATGCGTTTGCTCTTAGCGCTACTGATGCTGTTTGAGCATTAATAGCTGTTGAAGCAGATGTTGCCGTAACTGTTGGTGCTAAGGCATTTGCTCTTAATGATACTGATGCTGTTTGTGCCGTTGTAGCTATTGAAGCTGAAGTAGCAAATGAAGATGAAACGGGGGAGGTATCTAATATATAAATAGGACCACCCATAGCTGCATGTGAAGTACATTGATAATATAATACTTCAGGGGCTTCCATAGATACATTGAAAGTTAATGTTTCATTGTTACCTGCATTATTATTTGTTACACCATTATTATATGCAGTACCAGCTGAACCATTTGGAGTTACTTGAATTCGGAATGGATGTCCACCAGATTTATTTGTAAATTTATACTGTTGACCTCTAATTAAATAAATATCTGGATCAGCTGTTGAACCTGTAAAACCAGGTCCTGTAAAAGTATAATCACTTGATCCATTAGCTCCTAAAATCCATTCAGAAGTATATGTAGCAATGTTTGCAATTGAAGCTGTTCCAGCAGTATGTGATGCTGTAGTAGCACTATCTGCAAAAGAAGCAGTAGCTGTAGGAGCTAAAGTGTTTGCTCTAATAGCAACGGAAGCTGTTTGGGCTAATATTGCTGTTGAAGCAGATGTAGCTGTTACTGTTGGTGATAAGCTATTAGCTCTTGCAGCAATAGAAGCTGATTGAATTGAACCTGAAGCTATTACACCTGTTAATAATGTACCATCTCCTTGGAATGAACCACTAAATCCACCTACACTAGATGAAATATTACCTTTAACAATCATACTACCTGTTTGTAGTAAACTTCCAGTAATTTGTTGGATATCATTTGCTTTATCACCAAAAATATTTGATCCAGAAGTAATTACTGTAGAAGAAGATTCAAATGTTTGTAATACAAAACTTGCTGTAATAGCAGAAATACTAGTTAAACCTGTTAAAGTAGCTGCAGTAGCTCCTAAATCTATTTCTGTTGAACCTATAGTAACACTATCGTTTGCTAATTTAGCATTAGTAATATTACCATCGTGTACAGTACCCGCTACACTTGCAAATGAAGCTGTTGCTTGTGCACTTAAAGTAGTTGCCCTTGCAGCTACAGAAGCTGAGGTTGCAGTTACTGTTGGTGCTAACGAGTTTGCTCTTGTAGCCACGGAAGCTGTTACAGCAATAGTATCAGGTAACCCTAATGTTACTTTTACATCATTACTAACTCTTGTTACTGCTGTTGAAATTTCATTTGTAGTACCAAGAATTTGTAGATCATCTGCTGTTAAACTTACATCTTGTGTTCCAGTATCACCATCAACTGTTAAATTAGTTGCTAATCCTGTTAACCCAGAGCCATCTCCTATAAATGAACCACTTACTGTACCACTTACAAATAAACTACCTGTTAAAGCTGTACTACCACTAACCCTTAATGCTAAAGTTGAGCTACCTGTTACTAATAATGAACCTGAAATTTGGCCTGAACCAGTAAATGGGAAGCCTGCTACTCCTTCTAATCTTGATCCATCTCCTTCATATGAGCCACTAAAATGACCACTTGCTGTTGTTACTAATAAAGTACTACCAGTAATATTTACTTTAGTTCCGGAATTTGGGGATATTGCTCCTACTTTTAAGATACTCATATATATAAATATTTATAATACATTAAAACTCGTGTATTTTTAAAAATGATCCTGCTGTTACAGTAAATGTAACTCCATCATTTATTGTTATATTACCTAATAAACTATTGAATGTGTTAGCTGTAGTAGTAAAGTCAGAAGTAAATGTAGCTGGATTGCTAGAACCTATAACACTAACTCCTGTAATACCCGAACCATCACCATTAAATGAACCTGTAAATGAACCTGTAAATGAAGAACCAGTTATTTGATTGCTAACTGTTAAAGAAGACAGATTAGCATCTGACCCACTGACGATAAGCTTTTTCCAGTTTGGCATGGTACTTTATTATGGTTGGTTACAGAATTGTCTGTCCACTTCCCTTACGGGCCGATAATATCAAGTATAAATATTTTAAGTTTTTAGAGAAGTAGATTCTATTTTATTTAGTTGTTTTTCAATATTATTCACTAAAGAAATAAAACTACGTGCTTCTCTACCCTTAATATCTAAATCATATAAAGCCGCTATAATAACACGGATTTCTGAAGTTGTTAATCCCTTTAAATTGTGTTTTTCCATTCCTAAGATTGGTCTTTATCTAAAGATAAGTACGCCTCTTGGAGTTTCCAAGTAAGATTAAATAGTTTTTCTAAATCTTTACCATCAAATTGAGAATTTTTTATTAAATTTAAAAGCATCTCTAATTCTTTTTTATTTAAAAGAAGATCTTCGGGGGGAGTAATACTACTAATTATTTTACTATTATTGTTTTTTACTATAACTTTTCCGGCACTAAAACTCATAACTTATTTTATTAATTAATATTTTAGGAATATATATAAACATCTCCTGATGAGGAAACAAACATATTACCTTTTTTAGTATATTTTGCTACAGTAGCAGTTGCTAGAGCACCTCCTGCACCTTCAACTACTGCTGGTAGAAAAGCATCGGGAGTAAATATATTTTGTCTTGCATCAAATGAACTGGTTACACCAAATCTTAGTGTAGTTTGATCATAACCAAATACTTCACCAAATCCATTAGATCCTTGTTGTACTACAAACCCACCTTCTCCTGCGGCATTTGAACCACTAGCTAATCTAATAAATCTATCTGCAACATCTAAATCAGTTGTTGCTTGGAATGAAGCTGTACCTTGTACTGTTAAGTTTCTTGAAACAACGGCATCTCTTGTGATTGTTAAATCCTGCCCAATTGTTACATCATCTGGTAAACTAATAGTTGCTGTTACATTAGTACCACTTTTACCTACTACTGTTGTTATTTCATTAGTAGTACCAATAATTCTTAAGTCATCTGATGTTAAAGATACATCTCCTGTGCCTGAATCACCATCTACAGTTAATGTAGTAGCAAGTCCTGTTAGATTTGAACCGTCTCCTTGATATGATCCACTAAATGAACCTGAACCTCCTCTAGATAATGTAGAGATATCAGCAAATGAAGCTGTTACAGTAGGAGCTAAAGCATTTGCTCTTAGTGCAACAGAAGCAGTTTGTGCTAATGTTGATACTGAAGAAGAGGCCATTGTACCTAATACTTCACCTTGGAAAGATCCTGAAAAAGAACCAGAGGCTTTTAATACATTTAAGTTATTTAATTCTGCATCTGACCCAGATACAATTACTTTTTTCCAAGTTGCCATAATCTAAACTTTATTTTTCATTCTTATTATAAATATTAGTCTCCTATAAATAAATTACTTCCACTATATAAAATCCCTCCTATAACTGCCGTAGCACTGCCCTGATATTCTGATAATTGTAGTATACCCTTATTATTAACTTTTAAATTTCCATCAGGGGTTCCTACTTTAAGGGGATCTTCAGTATTTGAGGAAGACACTTCTAATTTAGCAGAAGCTGATACTAAACCTATTCCAACTCTTTTTGATTCTTTATGAATTAAGATTATTGATTCATTTGAAGTTCCATCAATAAACTGAATGTTTTCCGTACTACCAACAGTTTGTAATTTTATAGAGCCAGTAGTATCAAATCCATCACCTGTAAAAAATATTGACCCTGATGCAGGCACAATTCTTACATTCTTAGCCATCTACTTTTGATTTTAGTATTTCTACTTCTTCTTTTAATTCTTGAACACTTTTTATTAAAACAGATACTAATTTACTATATTTAATACCTTGTGTAGTTCCATCTGTATTTAAAGTTACAAATTCAGGATATAACATTTGTACTTCTTCAGCAATTAATCCTTTATCTTCTTCTTTACTTTCTTTCCAAATAAAATCAACAGGTCTTAATAAGGCTACATTTTCTAATTCATTGCCCATTGGCTCAATTGCTTCTTTATATCTTAATGCTGAGGTCTCAGTTAATGATTGTACAAAAGCTGACCCTGTTACTACTAAACTACCAGAAACATCTATGGCTTTTACACCTGATCCTGTAATATTTAAAGTACCACTTATTGCTGCTGATCCTGTATGTGGAAATCCTCCTACACCTGTTAATCCTGCACCACTTCCTATAAAGGATCCACTTACTGTACCACTAACAAATAAACTACCTGTTAAAGCTGTACTACCACTAACTCTTACTGCTAAAGCTGAACTACCTGTAATAATTAATGATCCAGAAACTTTATTAGATCCTGTAACGTTTAATGTACTACCATCAAATAATAAATTTGCTTCAGCATTTGCATTAGTAGCATCTACGGATGTAATTACTCTATTATTAGCGGAATTTGCTACAGTATAACCCGCTATTCCTGTTAAACTAGACCCATCACCTGTAAATGAACCACTTACAGTACCACTTACAAACATACTACCTGTAAATGTGGAACTACCACTAACCCTTAATGCTAAGGCACTACTACCAGTTACTATAAGTGAGCCAGATACTGTTCCAGATCCCGTAAATGGAAAAGCTCCTATACCTGTTAACCCTGATCCATCTCCTATAAATGAACCACTTGCTGTTCCACTAACAAATAAACTACCTGTTAATGTTGTACTACCACTAACTCTAAGTGCATTTCCTCCACTACCAGTTACTATAAGTGATCCGGATAACGCTTGGGATCCAGTTGCATTAAGTTGTCCAGATGTACCTGAACTACCTGATGAACCAGAAGTACCATTAGTCCCAGAAGTACCAGATGATCCTGATGAACCACTTGATCCAGAAGAACCAGATGTACCACTCGAACCGGATGATCCAGAAGAACCATATTCACCTGTTAAATTTACATTCCAACTACTGGATGTTCCCGAGCCATTAACTATGGTTACATTTACTACTAAATTTGTACCGCTATAAGAGGTTACAGGCCCTACCATATACTTTGCGGCATTTCCTGCATCTACTATTATAGCATGGTTTCCAGCTATATAGGCAAGACCCGCTGCTACAACAAATGTTTTTGAACCTGTACCAATACTAGTATTAGTAGATGATGTAGTTTTGTATACACTACCAGATGTACCTGATGATCCAGATGTACCATTTGTACCAGAAGAACCAGAAGTACCAGATGTTCCAGAAGTACCAGAACTACCCGAAGATCCAGAAGTACCAGATGATCCAGATGTACCCGAACTACCCGAAGATCCTGAAGATCCACTTGTACCAGAAGTACCAGATGTACCAACTCTAGCTGTAAATCCTACATTACCACTTCCAGTATTATATGATAGTATAAATTCAGAATTTGAGATATTACTAATGCTACTACTTTCAATACTTACACTTCCTGTAACTCCTAATGAACCTGATATTAAAATATCATTGTCATCTTTTGAAGAAAGTGCATTTATTATTCTTGTAACATGCTCAGATCGGATAATACTACCGCTGATTATACCTGAAGTACTTATTGTAGCCATTAAAAATTATTTACTAGAGTTATTCTCTAATAAATATTAGACAAAGTTTGACTAATGGCTTTTATTACATTTTTTGGAACAATTTTTTTAGTGCATTCAAATTGCCTTGATGTGTTTTTATGGACAGGGCACCAATCCCAATCTCCAGCATCTAATTTAAAATTATTAAAACAAGAATTACATACATTTTTATTAATAATTCGTTTAACATTAGATGTAAATTCAGTCCAATCTGCACTAAATCCCGATATCATTACTACTGGTTTTTTTAAAGCCCATGATAACCATGCTAAACCACTAGAAACTCCTATATATAATTCTGAATGGTGTAATAAATTAATTGTATCTTCAAGAGGAATATTTCCTGTTTTATCTATTATATTCTTAAATGGTTTACCTTTAGGAAGCTTTGTGTTTTCAAAATTATCATTGTGTTTTTCTTTTGATATTTGAACCACTTTATAACCTTTATTATTTAAATCATTTATAATATCTTGCCATCCAGTAGGGTGTTGCCAATATTTTGCTCCAGCAGATGCATGGGGTGATATACATACATATTTTTCTTTAATTGGTCTTTTTTTAATTTTGTAATTTATTTTAGGAATAATTTCTTTATATTCTAAACCTAATATATTAGTAGCAGTTTGTTGTAATGGATATGCCTTTGGGTCTTTAGATTGTTTAAATCCATCTAAATTATCTCCATCATCCCCATAAAACCACCCTACTTCATACATTGCATATAAATTAGGAACGGTACTACCAGGTTCTACAAAATCTAATTCAGGATACTTTTTTAGAAAAAAGTCATTCCAAAAAGTAGATACTGTTATAAAACAATTATGTTTCTTTTTAAATTCTAAAACATAAGGAAACCATGCTAGAGTATCTCCTAAAGATTTAGAACCAAGTGATATAAAAACTCTTTTTCCTGAAGCATTATATTTGTAAGATGATATTACTTCGTTAAATTTATCTTTTATTTGTATATCCCAATTTATAAAATATTTGTGGTATGATTTACCCCAATGGTTGTTTTTTAAATTTACAGAATATTCACTTTTACCTGTACTTTGATTAATAAAGTCTACTAGATAATCCTGTTTAGCATCTCTTAAACAAGCATAAGGACCATCTACAAAATTAATTTCTAATTTTGGTTTTTTTATTATTGGTTTTAATTTAATTGTTTGTAGACGTTTAAATGCTTTTTGAGCTTGTTTTTTCCAAGAATATTCTTCTCTTATTTCTTTAGAACGATGTAAATGCCATTTTTTCCATATATTGTAATTATTATAAGAATCTTTAATTTTATCAACTAAATCATCTAAATCTGGAGTGTAAAAATTGCCTGGAATATTATGTTCATAGGTTAAATTTTCATTATTAGTTGCAGGTTCTTCTCCTATAACTTTTACCCCTAATCCTTTATTTTTAGTAAATTCTAATTGTCCTGAACATTTAGTGTAAATGGATGGTGTTCCACAAGCTAATGATTCTATTAATGGTAAATTCCATCCTTCAGAACGAGCACAAGATATTAATACATTAGAATTTTGTAGTAATGAAATGTATTGTTTTCTATTTAAAAATTTTAGTATTTTTATTCTATTATCTTCTAAACCATAATATTTTAAACGTTCTTCAGTAGTTTGCATACCATCTACAGGATATGGATTTTCTACATTTAATAATAATTCAACATCAGGGTTATCAGGAAATGCTTTTAAAAATCCTTCTATACTTTCTTTAATACCTTTTCTATAATCCCACCTACCTACTATAACAAATTGAAATTTCTCTTGTTTTTTATTTTTAGAATTTGGTTTAAATAATTTACCATCTACCCCTTCTGGTATTACAAAAATTTTATCTTGAGGATATCCTTGTTCTATTGTAATTTCTTTTTGCCATTGAGTAGGAACCCATAACTCATCTAAACGTAAAAGTTGTTGGAAAAATTGTTCTGAATATCTAGTAGATTCCCAAACATTATATCCTATTTTATAACCATTATATGCATCATAAAAATAATGATGATCATGTTCCTCTAATATAATATCAATATCTGATGTATAATTTTCTTTATAGGAATAAATTGGATGGTCTTTTCTAGTACTATCATTTTCAAATAGAGTTTGCAAATGAAGCATTTTTTTCATTTGAGGTGTTATATAAGATTCTCTATTATGAGGTGTTGAATTAGGCCAATTAAAATTTTTACCTACAGTAAAATTTCTAACCTTTATGGGTATTATTTTATCTAATTCTGTAAAAAAAGATTGGGCATGGTTAGCATAACCCGTAGTGCCTATAAAACTCGTATGAGCTTGTATTTTCATAACCTATAAAATAATAAAAAGGATTTAAATATCCTAGAAAGCTCCAATAGTTACTTTCTTCCATTGATGACCATCATAAAAAGCTAAATTTGATCCAGTTACTGCTAGAGAACCTGAATTTATTCCACTTGATGGTAATGGGTGGCTGGGAGATAATTCTAAAATGGCAGATCCAGTAACTTGAAGTGATCCTGATATTGTTGCTGATCCCGTAAATGGAAAACCACCTACATTTAAAGTAGATTCTAAATTAGTAGTCCAGCTTGTATGATTACCACTACCACCTATAACTGTAACATTAACAACTAATTGTCCAGTTGAAGAATTATAACTATTAATTTTACCTACCATAAAATTAGCAGCATTTGCAACACTAGTTATAGAAACTGATTGTCCTACTGTATATGCTAATCCCGCACTTGTTGTAATAGTTTTAACTCCTGTACCTATAGCTATATCAGTAGTTGAAGTACCTTGAAAAACACTTCCACTGCTTCCTGAAGTTCCATTTGTGCCACTTGTTCCAGAACTACCAGATGTGCCCGAACTACCCGAAGATCCTGAAGATCCACTAGTTCCACTATTACCAGAAGTACCAGAAGATCCAGCAGCACCATTAATTCCAGATGTTCCATTAGTTCCTGAAGTACCAGAAGTACCAGAGGTAGAATTTGTACGATATATATCTCCTGAGGAAGTATTATAAGCTAGTACTACGGCATGATTAGAAATATTGATTATACTTTCAGTGGCAATTCTAAGACTACCTGAAACATTTAATGATCCAGATAATGCTATATCAAAAGGGCCAGATGTACCATTAAGAGCATCAATTGATCTTAATACATGTGTAGCATCTATTACACTACCACTTGTTATTCCTGTTGTACTAATTGTTGCCATAATTTATCTATTATAAATATATATTATATTATTGTTTCTTTAAATACAGTTTTAGTAACACTATATGATTTTGGACTAGGGCCGGCCATGGCAGCATTGATACCTGTAGGTATAATATATCCACTTACTAAAACATTCATTGTAGTTCTATTAGCTCTATCAGTTCCATTTTCTAATAAAACGGGGGTATTGAAAGTATCTATATTTGCTCTAAACATAAATCTTTCTGGATCACCCCAATATGAACGAGCAGCAAATTCTATTGCCTCAGTTATTTCATTAGCTTGTTCTACATAATCTGTAAAAATAGACATTGTATAAGTAATATCTAAATAATCTGGGATGATTCCTAACATGTATTCTTTTTGAGGTTTTTGTCCTCTTAATACGTTAAAGTTATCATATATGTTTTTTCTAGAATATCCAGTTTCAAAATATTGTACATTATTTACTTTATTACCATCTAATTTATTACCTATGGTATTATTTTTAGTAAAACTATCTCTTTTAAACATTACAAGAGGTACCATTGTTTTACCATTTTTATCTCTATAAAAACCATCAGCTTGCATTGATTTCCATCTTTCAGGAGAACCATATATAGTAGGTACTGCGATTCTTCTATCGTTTTGTGTTACTGTAGGTTTAATTACATTTTCTAAATAGTATAAAATAGCACTATCTACATCTTTTAAACCAATAGATAAAGTTTTATTATTAGTATCATCTTTTAAGGATACTTCTAAAGCTCTGTTATGTTCAGGTTGGCCAGGTTTTACTTCTGCAGAAACAACAGTTTCTGTTTTTGGTAATACTTCTTCTTTAGTATCAGGATTAATATAAGGCTCTGAAAATTTAGATAAGAATTCTCTTTTAGTATATGGTCTAGGTTTAAATTCCATTATAATCTTTGTTCTTTAAGTCCTATTCTTTCTGGTCTTGTGTAATGACATTCTATTATTATTGAATGACTTGATCCAAAATCATCTACTGTATCACTATATGGATAAGAAGGATCTTTACCAACTACTAATTGGTTTTCAACTAAATTATCAACTTCATAATAATCTTCATTCCATAATATTACATCTCCTATTTCAGGAACTACATTTGCATCAACTAAATCTTTTCTAAAAAATCTAGCAGATAATGTTCTATTTCTATCAACTCCAAAATCATCATATGATGGTGTTTGATCACCTCTATCTAATAAACATTTTAATAAAACAGGACCAATCCAAGTTTTATTTTGTGCTTCTCCATAAATGTTAGATGGAGTATCTTCTAATTTAGGTTTATAGTATCCTACTTGTTGTTCTATTATATTATGTAAGAGCTCTGTATTAAGCCCTTGAAATAGTAATACATCTTTATTTCTTCCGTATAACGCCATATTATAATATATAAATTGGGATTGGGACTTGTTCTAAAGTTTTACCCATAGCTTCAGCTTCTTCTGCTTTTCTTTGTAATTGCATTTTTCTTGAATTTTCATCTAAGTCAATTCTTAATTTTTCAATTAAAGCAGCTTTTTCTGTATTAGCAGCAGCTATTAGATCTGCTTGGTTTAATGTTACTTCAGCACCAGGAATAGGAACCTGAGAGTATTTACCTCTTACATATCCTAATAATTCTTTAGTTAGTGCTAATGTATATTCGAAAATCCAGTATCTTCCAGGGGCATTTATGTATTGATAAGTAGGGTTGTCATAGGGTACATTAGAAATATCTGTCACCATATTACTGCCTGAGTATGCCGCTGATGTTGGTGCATTTCTTTCTTCAGTAAGAATATATTGAATAAATAATTGTCCTTCTTGGTTTGGTATAGGGAATATTCTTATGTTATTATTTACTAATTCAAATGAAAATGCTGATTTTCTAATAGTATCATTTAGTTCAATAGCTTGGATTACAGATATATCATAATATATAGGCATTAATAAAAAATTAATAGCTGGGGAATAATTTCCAAATCCAAACACATCTAATAATTGTTGAGAACCATATCCTGTACCAGCATATGGATCGAAATATCTTACTATTGCCGGGGTGTTTTGGTAAAATACTGTTTTTACTTCAATTGAACCTGTAATGCCTTGTGTTTGTTTCCAATCATCTAAATTATATTCTTGAACAGAGCCTGTTAATGGGATTGAACCAGAATACCAAGATACTTTACCTCCTGCACCTGCCTCTTGCCCATAATTATCTGATATTCTTATTATATTTCCTAAATTAGGATTAATAACGTCTTGATTATGAGAAGAACCAGTAGATGTTGCTTCTAAACTAATAAAATTATTTCTTATTTGGTATAAATAAACTTCATTACCATATGTAGTTACAGCTTCTTCAAAACAAGCATAAAAAGATCCACTACCCATTTCTACATCAACTGTTGGGTAACCTAATCGAGATGCACAAAAAGTAGATACTTTATCTGCATCAACTTGAAAATTAGTATCATAATCATAAAACCCAAATGGTGTTTGGCCAGGGTAAAATGATGAAGAACCAGGATATATTATAGGGTTTTGTGCCATAGTTGATTTTTATATAAATATTTAGAGTTTATTTCTAACTTTAGGTTCTAAAATATCTAATCTACCTTCATTAAACCTTTGAGCATGGACTATAAAATAGCAATGTGGTTTTCCACAATCACATCCTACTTCAATTGTTTCTTTTGAAACTGATTTAACAAAATGTTGACAAGCATTTCCTATAGCTGTAAGCTGAACGGAAATATCTGTTTCATCTACTGGTAGATCTTTCCAATAATCTGGAAGGTGAATTGTATCAGAGGTTTTTAATTTACCTCTATAATATATTCCTCTTTCAGGTCCTTCTAATGATGAATGAACTAAATAATAACCTTCCATTGTTGGATGGTCTATTTTAAAATTTTTGGTTGCAGCATCTAAAGTTCCATTTACAAAAATACTTCCTGAAATGGTTAATAGATCTCCAACTATAACTTCTGTAGTATTAGTAAAATCTGCAACTGATCCAGAACCAGAAACAAATAAAGATCCTGTAATACTAGCACCTGTATTTGAAGTTACTGTACCTGGGGGACCTGTTGAACCTGTAGGACCTGTTGAACCTGTAGGGCCAGCATCTCCTGATATACCAGCGGGACCTCTACCAGAAACTATTACAATTTCAGGAACTGTTTGAGTTACATTAACAGTGGTACCAGTACGGTTATCAGTGACTAAAATTTGTCTTCTCTGATCCGTTAGTTCTACCTTATTGGTATCCGGCTTTATAGTAACTTGATTTGACATCTAGAATGATCCTGAGGTTATTTCTTTAGATAACCCAACTGCACCTTCTAAAATTCGGGTTACTCTAGCACTATTATTAGTACCAGAAACTATTTCTAAATCATAATATGCATTACCAAAATTAAGATTAGATGAAGTAGTATGTGAAATAAATATACCTATTGAACCAGATGTAGGTGAATTAGTACCTGATGAGCCACTTAGATTAATTCCAGTACCATCAGGGTTTAAACTTGAAGTTAGAGTTAAAAATGCTTCACTAGAAGCCGTTTGAGCAGCTCTAATTTGCATTCTAGCTCGATGACCCGATAGGTCTACTGGATCTCCATTAGAATCTTTATATAAAATTTCAAAATCAGTTGTTGCTCCTTGTTCTATTACAAACGAATATCTTCCTGCAGCCATATTAAAAGTATTTATTATAAATATTTACTTTTTTAGTGTTCCCAATAAAAAAAAATCCCGCCTTAAAGGGCGGGATTTAATTTAAAGTATATTTGTTGTTATTAGATTACATTTAAATCTGCAACAAGTACTTTTCCATAGAATTCAGGTCTTACCATTTTCTTAGCGTATCTAGTCATAATACCTTTTCTTGGAGTGAAAGTATTAGGATCATACACTAATGGTGTCATGATTAATGGAATATATGGAGCATATACAGCACCACTTTCTAGGAATTGATTACCTCTGAATCCCATTAAGATCGTATTTTCCGTCATATATGGGTTCTTGTAAACTTTATATCTGCTGTTTAATGCACCAATTTTCTGTACACCAAATGCATATTGCATTTTAGCAGCATCCCCGTCAGTATCAGCAGCAAATCCTGGAATAGATTCTAGGATCGTAGCAACAGTTGGAGAAACAACCATAAAGTTAGCACCACCTCTTAAAGTTTTCTGGTGGATTAAGTTAGAGATTTTCTGTAATTTAATTCCAAGAGTTTGGAACCAGCTCATTTGTGTATAATATACACCATCTGTATTAGATGTGAAAGCTGTACCAGCTGTGTTAATTTCGTTACCTACTTTTGCAGACCACTCAGCGACCTGGTTAGTTGGTACGTTTTCAATTAACATATCTAAAATTTCAAGGTCGATTTCTAATGAAATGTACTCACTTAAAATGTTAGTTAATTCTGCTTCAGCATCTAATGAATGGAATGCATTTAAATCCTGAGAGAATTCTGGTGTCCATTGTGCTTTTAACTTTCTTGTTTTAGCAGCAATAGTTTCACTTCTTAATTGAACATCGATTTCTGGGATGTTAATTGCTCTACCAGTACCTGTCTGGGAAGAATAATTAGCTCCATCTTCGAAGTCACCTCTTGCGTTATCTGCAGTTTGCTTGTTATAGAAAACAGTGATATCTTCATCACTTTCAATACCTGATGATGTTACAAAGAATTCAACGCTATCTCCATTTAACTTAGTTAATGCTGGAAGGTTTTCACCAACTGTAATAGCAGCTAATGCTCCGTTATCACCAATTAAATAGAATCCTCTAACTCCGTTTTGATCCATATTTGCTAAAGATCCTGTTTTAACAGCAATCTTAGTAATTTGACCTGGAGCAGCAGCTACAGAAGCTGATAAAGTTGCATCAAAGTTTACATCAGCATAAGAAGCTGAAGAAACAGTGTGGTTAGCATCAGCAACAGAAGCTGAGAATTGGTTAATTGAATATCCAAATCTACCAGCACCGTATAATCCGCCTGTATTTGTGTTACCGAATGGAAGGTTTCCACCTCTATCACCATACATTGAATCACCATCAGTGATTGGAGTTTTAGATGATCCGTACTGGAAGTCTAGGTAAAATACTAAACCAGCAGGTAAAGACATTGGCTGAACAGAAACGAATTCCTTAGCAGCTATTTGTCCAAATACCTTTCTTACAAGTGGTAATGCTACAGCAGCATATTGTTCACCTGTACCTGGAGTAAATGTTGCACCTGTCCCAGTAGTGTTAGCTTCAACAACAAGTTGTTTAGCTTGGTTTT
>Ga0209535_1000902_pt1 | contig 20642 bp, 32 predicted proteins | sample LinPmetageLP28_FD_184041 | JGI IMG/M metagenome (GOLD analysis project Ga0209535, IMG submission 184041) | Marine viral communities from the Pacific Ocean - LP-28 (SPAdes) (version 2) | ecosystem: Environmental > Aquatic > Marine > Oceanic | place: Pacific Ocean | collected 2009-08-22
TGATCAAGAGAACCACCATGGTCGAAAGTAGTCCCGCTATCACTGTGCCTGCGGTCATTATGATTGTTGTCTTCGATGACTTCTGTCCTGACAGCATGTCCTCGTTCATCCTCTTCAGTGATATCTCGATCGCTGAAAGTCTGTCGTGCAATCCTTTGTATCTCTCTGAACAAAGATCCACGTGTGCTTCAAGGTTCTGTTTTTCTAATTCTGTTGTGTGTCCACTCATAAATTCTTTTAATTCTGTTTTGAGGTTCCGTACCTCCGTAAGTATCGCCCTGACGTCTGCCTGTTTCATTGCCTGTGTATGCCTTAAAAGTTTTTGGTCTTGTGCCTAAATGTATACTGTTATTTATTCTGCCAGCCGCCATACGTAAAGTATGTGTTTATTATATCGCCCGAAAGTGCGTTTAACACCGTCTGTTCCTTGGTTGGTGTGTTCAGTGCCGGCTGTTGCAGGTCCTTTGTGATGAAGGTCTGTATGGGGAAGTGTGCTGTATTCTTGCATTCTGTCATCACAGGTACGAGGCTGAAGTCCTCCGTCAGTTGCTCCGTTGGATTATTTTCATTGCCGAACACGTCAGTCTGCTCTGTGAAGAAAGTGAAGTGCCATGATGTGTTGTGTCCCTCATAGTAACTGCCAAATTTGGTAATTGATAGGTCGTGTGTGAATCTCACAGGATCTTCTTCCCATACGATGTTAGCCCTTATTTGTAACATCTGTATCATGGTGTTGAAGTTGCTCTCCTGATTCCTTGCTATCCTCAGTGTTGCCTTGTCTTCTATCACATCTCCCGAGGGTGTCTCGAACGGGAATGTGTTCCTGAGGTTACCGTTCTTGGATATGTCTACCAGGGTGTGCATCATGAAAGTGTGCATAGCGTCTATTTACGTCGTAAAAAAAGGGCGATACAATTAAGTGCCGCCCTTTTAATATTGATGTAATCTTAATTAAAATTAAGATACAGCCGCCGCAGTTAAGATACCCATCTTAGTTTCTGTAACTGTCGCACCAGTAATATCAGCCGTGATGTTAGGGAAAGAATCACTAGATTGATCTAATGTTCTTAATCTCGCCTGTAAAGCCGCCACTGTTGTTGTAGATGATAACGTGTCTAGGTTATCTGTTCTTACCATAAACGTTTTTTGCGTACCTGAGTCTACTAAAGGACCCTCTGCAAGTATTTGTACACCCTCTTGTGCGAAGGCATGTCTTGCTAACATGATACCACCTAATGCTGTACCATCGCTAGCGTCGTTTACTTCAGACGCCATTGTGTTGATGAAATCAACAGTAAGATATGTTACGTCTACACCTTGTGTTTCGTAGTTTTGATTTAAACTAAAGTTATTTTTTGTTGCCATTGTATTATTTTCCTTATATTATATTATTATTGTTATTATGCGCCAACAGACGTGTCACCCATGTCTCTATCAGCCGCTGTTGCAGATGATATAGTTGCTGTTACTTTGTCTGGTGTCATTGCGTTCAAGGCTCTAATTGCCGCCTGGATTGCCGCTACTGTAGTAGTAGAACTGATTGTATCAAGAGCATCTCTTCTAACCATGTAAGTTTGCTCAGTGTCTGAGTTACTTAGGTTACCAGTGCCTAGGATGTTAACACCCTGGTTCTGTATAGCTTCCATTGATAAGTGTAGTCCTCCTAATGCCGCCGCCGCTCTAGGGTTTTTAATTTCCGCTGAAACGTCGGAGATGTAATCAACAGTGATAAAGTCAACTGCAACGCCTTCAGATTCTGTAGCTCTGTCTGGTGTTAAAAAGCTGGCTGGACCACCTGCTGGTAGTGTATTGTCGTATGCCATTTTAAATCCTCCTTGTTCTGTTTAAATGACTAAGATCCCGCTCAGGGATCAAGTTGCAAGTATTTATAGATCTATTTGGTAAATTATGCTGTAATATTACTATTTGAGCCAAACTTCATCACTTTTAGTACTTTCAACTAATCTGTAGCCAAGATCCTTCAGTATTCCCTCTGCCACTTTCACTGTGCCCAATCTCTTGTCTCTCTTCATCTCTATGTTGATCACGGCGTTGTTCTTGCTCAATGTTTCCCTCGCACCGTTAAGCAGTGGTACCTCGAACCCATCCACATCTATCTTTACGAAGTCCAGGTTGGCCAGTCCAAAGCTGTCAAGTGTCCTGCACTCTATGGCACCGTCTCCCTGTTTCAGCACAGTGGAGTTGAAGTCCTGCTGGGCCGTGTGTTCACGATCCGACAGACCATAGGGCCACAGCGTCACGTTTGATTCGGTGATGTTCTTGTTGAAGCACTCCCTGAAGTTGGGGTTGGGTTCGAAACAGACCACGCTGTCGAATCTCTCGGCTAAGGGTCTGGTCCATTGACCTATGTTGCTACCTATGTCCAGGCACACACGCCATTGCTTGACATGTTTTAATGCGTTATCTCTCTGTGGCCTTTGCCCGTGTCCAGCATCTTCCAGGAAGGTTGGTTTGGTGTGCGATCCGTAAAGCACCCAGAAACTATTTTGGTTTGGCACTATTAAAGTTCCTTGAACTTTCTCTGTATGTCGGTGTTGGGCAGTTTTGACTGTAGAAGCTTTTTCAATCTTGCCAGCAGTTGTGCTTGGGTTTTTGTGTCTAGGTTGGTGTAGTCGGCCACGGCCCGTCTCACGGTACGGTAGTTGGCGTCTCTTATGTTCAGTGCCCTTTCTAACTGTGTTAAATTTTTAAAATGATCTTCCCATGTCCTCAGGTATCTCCTCACAGCCATAACGGGCAGTGGTTGTCTCTGTCTCATGGCCTGTGCTTGATTCTTGTCCTTCAATTTCTTCGTTATCTCTGGATCACCTGACACTATGGCCAGCATGTTGGCTAGGTCGTTATTCACTATCCTGACCTGATCGAATGTGCCTCTAGCCATGGTTTGATTTGAGTACTGCTTGGCGAATGTTTTGGTGTCATTACTCTGACTCATCACTGCCAACGCTAGGAAACTGAGATATATCCTTTCTGTAACTTCTGGGAATGTGAATCTCTCCAAGTCACTATGTCTCCTAATGACCTTGCCCTCAGATACATACTTTAAAAAAGGTGTTAACATACGGGTATTTATAGAGCATATGCAAAGGAATTTTATTCTCACAGACATAATGAAGACTGGCAATCACAGCAGGCTGGAACAGTTCATTAACCTACATAGTCTAACCGATCAAACTTTTGACCTGGAAGGGGAGTACTATACTCTACACAACTACGATCTGGATAATTATGACCGGAAGTTTGCCATAATAGATGTAAGATATGCAAACGACAGGTTGAAAGACAACACTGAGTTCCACACAGAACTAAAAAGACGTTGCGAATTACTGCACAGCCAGGGATTTGTTTTTATAAAATCAAACCCATGGGAATCACTGGAAAACATTAAGAACACTCCACAGCATCCTGAGATAGAAATAGATCATATCAAGTGGACAGGAGGAGTCAGTTGGTTCTGGTGTTACATGTACAACAAACACAAGGATAAAACTTTCAACTTTGATCACTCAAATAAAAAATATGACTTTTTGTATCTAAACAAACAACCTAGGGAACACAGAAAAAAACTATACAGCAAGTTGACAAGCAAAGAAACACTGTCCAACAGCATATACACTAATTGGCCAGATAGAAAGTTGCCAGCGGCGTATGAACTACCATGGGCACAGGACTATCCGATGTATGGCATGGACCAAGACATTTTTGAAAAGCCATATAATGATACTGCCTGTTCGATAGTGTCAGAGACCAATGACAACGACTATGAGGTGTTCATGACAGAGAAGATATGGAAACCAATCATAGGCCAACAAGTTTTTGTAGTGCATGGCAACTACCTATACCTACAGCGGTTGAGAGACATGGGTTTCAAAACCTTTAACAGCTACTTCGAAGAAGCATATGACTTGGATAAGGATACAGATACCAGGATCAATACTATTGTAGATGTGTGTGATCGTTTACGTGAAGCACCATGGCAAGACATCTACCTGCACACGAAAGCATTAAGGAAACACAACCATGATACATTTTTCAACAAGGAAAAGTTAAGTTTGGAGATTGATAAGACTTTAAATCTATTTCTTGAATTTGCTGATAGCCGTTAAGTTCCTTCTAGAAAATCCTAATCTATCTACTAGTTTGACAGCATTACCTGCCTTGTCCACGGCAACGAAACCTTCTGGTTCAGTTACTTGTAGTCCATTGTCTGTTTGTGAGAATGAGCCTATGGCCATTGCTTGGTTCATCTTCTTGAGAACGAATCCTTTCATCTGCTGTACTGCCTTGTAGAAAGTCAGCATGGCCTGTAAAGGTTTCTTGGCCTTGTTAAGGAACACGGGCATCTGTTTCATCTTGTCCTGCCTTAGTTGTAAGGCCTTCTGTGCCTTTAGTCCCGACATCTGTTGTTGCATTCTGTCCGCATAGAACTTTCTAAATCCTTGCAAGAACTGATTCACGTTGCTTGGTAGTTGGCCTTGTCTGACCATCGCATTGATGTACATCATAAATGTAGGTACAAAGTCCGTGTTCTGTCCTAGCACAGATGCTAGGTCTCTTGGGACACCATTGAGTAGTGTTTCTAGTTTCTCAATGCTGTTGTAGAATTGTTTCGTTTCGTCATCTGTAAATTTAGCACTACCTGATACATCTTTGTAGGTTGCGTTATCAAAGAACACTGAACTATTTTTTACAAATGAACTTACATCTGCCCCGCCCTGGGCATTCATATCTGCCAATGAGTCACCTGTGTAAGTTGTGTGGAATATGATTCCTACCTTGGCCACATCAATTTGCTTGGCTAATTCTGATTCTTCTGGAACTGCATATGTAATTTGATTGGGTGTAAAAGTTAAGTGAGGTTTGCCACTAATATTTTTTCTTGTGATATCCTCATCTGTGTACAGTAAGTCGCCTTGCACCACCCCTTGTATGTTAAGTTTTTTTAAATGCACAAGACATTTCAACAACTTCTGCCCCAGTTCATCCGTGCCGTGATTGTTTGCAATATCTTTTTTAGTGTAATTTATTTTTGGAGTGCCTGGATTGAAAACTGATTTCGTACCTACAAAGAACTTGCCATTGTCTGGATTGGTACCACACACCACAGCTGGTGCACCGTCCCACTTGACTGACACACTCATGGCTTCTGAGCTTGTGCCTTTAAGTGTGAGTAGTAGTCCCCTGAAGTATTCCACCACAGCCTGTCCGCCCACATAGCCATCGGTGATTATGATGTCCTCTATGTGTTCCAGGTGAGTCCTCTTGAATTCTGTAAGGACGTCTTCTATCAACATGATTAATCCTCTCGGTATTCGCCGTCTTTGATTTTCAGTACGTTGTTCTTGATGTCTTGGTTCTCTTTGATGCGAGCGACACCTCTCGAGAACTTATTTGCATCCATGTTCTTTATCGCTGAATTGAACTTCTTCTCTAGTTTGAATGCAGTCTCCTGGTCAAAATTCTCTCTGATATATGTCATCAGTCTTATAGCTGACTCAAGTATGTGTGAGGCTCTACTCTCTACCACCTCCTCCTTGTCCCGGTGTAGGGGCATTGAGCTTAATTCTTCTAATAGGCTTCTAGTATGTTTTTGCATTGTAGGTATTTACTTCTTATTGTAACACAATTTAAGTATAAGTCTACTCATTTCACTTTCCTGTAGACAAAATACTTACGTTTATTGCTATCATCTCTTATATCAAGCACTTTGAGATTGAACATCTCTGCTAATTCTATGATAAATGGCACGTTCCATGCATAGAACTCTATCCATTTGGCTTCTGGTTTATCATGTTGTACACCCGGGTTAACCCTGAAGAACATCATGCCACCATCTTCTAGCATGTTCACACACTTGGAAACTTCTGCTATGATCTTGTTACGACCTCCAAAGTTAATAGACCCTAGGGCAAGTATTATATCAAACTTTTCGATGGATCTGTATTCCAAGATATCAATCTTGTGATCAGCACGATCGTTGTATGGATCTACACCAATCAAGTTATGTATCTTGCCTTTGAATTCGTTGTATCCACAACCAACATCTAGTACTGCTCTAGGTTTCATGTCGTTTATTTGATCTATTAGTGCTAGTCCGGAGTGTTTCCACTTCTTCATGTCGTGGTCCCAGTGATCGGCGAAGTATTTGTGTAAACACTTGATATCTATGTTGGTGGCATAGTCAACAAGATTGAGATGTTTGCTATCAACATCCACATCAAATGTTTCCTTGATCATTTGTTGTGTAACTTTAGACACATCGTTGCCTGTTTTGTTTACAAGTTCTGCGAAAATCTTCCTATTCATATAGGTACACCTTGATGTCCTTCTGTTCGTAGTTCTGTAACCTTCCATTAGGGCAAGGGAAGTCGATTCCCAGGCTCCTACAAAGATCCACATTGTCTTTTGGTGTGGATATCCTGTCTGCGTTGTCTTTGACAAACTGCATTATATCTCTGTTCTCTGCCTGTATGTTTTTCCACATCGTGTCTAGGTTTTCAAAGTATTGGTAGTTTGGGTACGTGATGTTGAACTCTCCACACAACTTCCACCATTCCAGACACTCGTAGTCGTTTCTGTACACCATCACTATAGGATATCCAAGTTTTTTGAGAGTGTTTAGTTTATGTGCGAATGTATGCGACTTAATGATCCTTTTCCCAAGACCAGAGAATGGTTTGTCCCATTCCGTTACTTCGTTTCCAAACTCCATTCCCGTATCCCAATAAGCACCGGTGTGCATAAGTTGTTTACGTCCCGGAGTATCAGCATCATGCCAGTATGTTCTTTCGTGGGTGTAATCAGTTTGATCTACATCTGCAGATTTGTGTATGTTTTTAAACACACTGCTCCACTTTGATCCCGGAGCGCCTGTCATTAGTATGTACATTAACTAATATTACTATGAATCTTTATGTATGTCAAGATCGTGTGTAGAATCTTTAGTGGTACCTTCTATAAATTTCCAAGTCTTGTCTGTCGTCCTACCAGTGAATTGCAGGATGTACCTTGTGTCCCAGCCCATGTTGGCCGTACCGTGGGGATAGTCTTGCCAGTGCCAACTAATTACATCACCTGCCTTCCAGTGAGTGTGTATTGCTGTGCCTTGGTGCCATATCTGTCCTATGCTCCAATCATTTAAGAACACAACAAATCTGTGTACTTTCTTTGGATCCACATCGTAGTCCAGTTCATCAAAACTGTTTTGTCTGTCTAGTCTTGCGGCAAAATTATCCATGTGCATGTGTAATAGTTGTCCACACACTTGTGAGTGCAACTTCAATTCGTAATCATAAAGTCCAAACAGGCCTTCAGCAAGTGCTATTGCTTTGGGGTCTGTGAACATGTTTGCTCTGCCATATATCTTGCCTTCGGGATCTCCACCTGATCTCACAATGTCATACACTTCTTGATCTATGCCGTAATTGTTACCAACACTTTTGTTTCTACTTGCCCAGTGAACAGCATTATCGAGAGCGGCGTCACCGTAGGTGTTTATAAAATAATCACAATCCATGTTGACATTACCATGGAACATTAAGACATCTTCTATGTTGTCTTTCTTGGTCCAGTCAAAGTGGTATGCACCTCTTTCTAAACTTCTTTTCTTTTCAAAATCCCAACGACTTTTACCATACTCAAGTTTCTTACCTGTAGTTTCAGCTGTCATTTTTGAATGTGCTTTCAAGTTTTTGATTGCTTCATCTGAATCTTGTAGATCGTCATCTATCTTTTTAAGTACATCAGTTTTATAGTCTTTTGTGTTATCCATATTGATATTTAACTCGTAGAAAAAGGGCGAACAAATTAATGACCGCCCTTTTAATAATTTTAATTATTATGCGTACACTTCCATCAACTTGGCACTTTCTTGAAGTGTTCCAGTTTTGGAAGATGTAATTGCAAATAAGTCTTTTCTGAAGTTATTGATTACTGCATTGATCTCGTCTTGAGCTTCCTGTGTATCACAAAGTTTCTCAAGTTCCATTCTACCTAGAGTAGCGTGGAAAGATTCGTCTTTAGCAATTTTGGCATATCTAGAAGAGATAAATTTATCTTCTATAACTTCGGCCATCATAGCCCAGTTTCTTGCCGCTCTGCCTTCTGCAAGTAATTGATACAATCCCAACATCAATGGATTACCATTGCAGTTGTACTTCTTGATCATTGCCGCACCTTTTTGCTCTAATCTTGATGCATGGGCTTCAACGGCCTTCTGCATGTCAAGTTCTTCACCTTTTAGGTACTCAACTACTTCTTTTACGAATTGAAAGTGCTTCGCTTCGTCGTGTGCTTGTTTCGAAAGAAGGACTAGTTTCTCAGGATCTGTTCCAGCTGGAAGTGCCGCAACTTCTCTTGATATCTCTTCCATGTTCATTCTTTCGTTAACCATACGACCAGTGAAGTTGTCAATCAACTCGTCCTTGTCTGTTGTGTTTTCGTAGTAGTGCTTGATCTGTAACTCAGACGCTCTGAAGAGTGCTTCATTTTCAGATTCAAGTTTTGCTACGAATTCTTTTGATGTTAACATATGTTTCTCCTGCTTTATAAAGTACAGATATTTACCAATGTTGGTTACACTGCATTAAATAGTTGGCAAATGAAAATATTGATAAGCCAAATAGAATACATCAAGCCCGTCAGAAACTTCGTTTTTGATGCATTAGAACGTTCATACTATCGGTTTTTAGCAGGCCACACACTGTTGCCTGTGCCCAATATGATAAAAGTACCGGATGTTGAATATGATTGCTTGATATTGACCGGAGGACCTGATAGTGTGGCTAGGAACCAAACAGAGAATTTGCTATATCAAGATGCTGTTGAGAAGGGAAAACCTATAGTAGGAATATGCCATGGTGCATTTGTGATCAATGATCTGTGTGGTGGAAAACTTGGCTCCATAGAAGGACATGTGGACAAGGATACTGAGATAACCTTAGAGGGAAACAAAAAAACTGTCAAATGTTATCATTCACAATCAATAAAGGCATTAGCCGAAGACTTTGTTGCCATAGCACATGACAATGACGGGAACATAGAAGCATTCAAGCACAAGACACTTCAAGTATATGGAATTGTATGGCACCCGGAAAGAATGGACGAGCCAGTATTGCCTAGTGAGGTTGCTGACCTTTTAAGGACAGATCATCTTGATTTATTAAACCTCTTTCCTACGATATAGCCAAACATATCTGTGAGGCCATAATCTTTCTGGCAGTGTACCGCCATCTGGACCGGTGAGGTTGTATTCTATTTCAACACGTTCAACATCAAAATCCATTAATCTTGCAAACTGATCTATTTCTTTTGTGCCCCATTGAAACCATGTTAGTCCCTGGTCATTCTTGTACCCACCTGGTGCACCTCTCATGTAAAGTCTTCCGCCTGGCTTCAGCCAAGACTTCAGTTTGATCAACATGTTGGCTATGTCATCGTGATTGCCCCAGTTGACAGATCCCAGTGCAAGTATCACATCAGCACACTCTGGTTTGAATGGTGCGTCCCAGTGTCCACAAACTATGTCTGCTTCTTTGTCAAACACAGGATCATATCCTATAAGATTTTTAATCTTGCCTTTGAGAAAATTTATCCCACAACCAGCATCAATTACTAATTTTGGTTTCAGGTTGTTTATCTCGTCAACTAGGTTGTCACCCGAGTGTTTGAATAAATGAATGTTTGACTGCCAAACATTTCTGTAAAAGTCGTCTTGTGCTTTTTGATCTATCATGTATGTTAGTTATTATGCGTAGTCTATCCCTCTGTTTTTTTGTGTTATACTTCTGTATACTAGAATGAGCACCAATGATAGCAACACAAGGAACAACGGTCTTGTCATCATTTCCTCTATGGTGTACATGGTGTTCATTTGTTGTAGTTTGTTTTGCCACTTGTCTATAATGATGTACGTTAAAAGTATTGCAGGTCTGCTTATTCTAAATTTGTAACAGAACAATCCCAATGCACTGCAACAGGCCAATGTCACATAGTCCATGTACAAACCTGTGACTGATTGACAGGTGTAAATTATTATAGCAAATATTATTCCAGCATATATCCAGTAAGGAATTTGTAATATCTTAACAAGAATTCTAGAAGTAAAGATACAGATAAAGAAAGTCAGTATGGTTGCCCCAACGAAGCCATACCCTAGTAGGGATATAAACTTCTTGTCTTCGAGCATGAAAGGATTACCTACATCAAGTCCAAATGTGATACACATGGCCATGAAGATTGCGGCGAATGGTGATGCTGGTATTCCAAACAGCACGGTAGGGATCAGACTGCCGGCCTTCTGGGCGTTGTTGGCTCCCTCACACCCTGCAAGTCCTTTGGGATTGCCCACTCCAAACTTGTCACTAGGGTGTGCCTTCACTGTGGCACCATAGGCCAGCATGTCCCCCACGGGTCCTACTCCGGGTAGCATACCTGCAACGAATCCTATGAAGCCTCCACGCAGTGAATCTTTCCATAATCTTATTGTTGTCCGGAAGCCGGCGAACAGTTGTGAGAAGTAATTGTTGATAGGTGCAGGTCTGTTCTTTCCAAGATGGAAACCTGATATCAGTTCTGGGATACCAAACAGTCCTGCTATCATCATGATGATCGGCACACCATCCTGTAGGTACAGTGTTCCGAATGTTAATCTTGGGCCACCTGTCTGTGGATCAATTCCCATGAGTCCTATGAAAGAGCCAATCAGTATTGCACCAATACTCAACCAGAAACTCTTAGAAACTATGAATGCCACACAGGCAATTGATAGCGTCATGAACATGAACAGTTCCGGCACACCAAACTTATAAATGATCGGTGCGTAGAATGGCAACAGTGCGAAAGCAAGAAGTCCAAAGAATATGCCGTTGAACGTGCTGTCCAACATGGCTATTCCTATCGCTTTGCCGGCCTCTCCATTCTTACTCATTTGATATCCGTCTATGATAGATGCCGCTGTGGTTGAAGCACCTGGTATACCTGTGAGTAGTGATGTGTATGAGTCTGCTGTACTGGATGCCGCTATGACACTTATTAAAAATATAAGTCCGTAGTAGGGATTTGGTTCAAAGTATCCTGCGAATGAGAATACTAGTAGCATCGCAGTTCCGGCGCCTGCCATTGGGATCACACCTAACAGTATTCCGTAGAGTGTTCCTAGCAGGCACCAGAGTGCGTAGTCCATTATTTCAATAGTTCAGGTTTAAATTCAGCCTTCCAACCAAATATATTATTGAACCACCAAACAAGATTTTTAAGTTTCTTCTCAGTGTATTGTTTTCTCTGTTCTAAAACTATCTTGTCTGCTTTTTCACCTATCGCCCATTTGTAGTCACCGCCTGATGCTTTGGCAATGATTGCTCTTGACTCGGGATCTTTAAGCATTTTCTTAAGTGCTTTCACAAGTTCTTTCCTGTGAGGAGCATCTTTGTTAACCCATAAACCTTTTTGTAATGAGTCGTTTTGGAACTGTACTAACCTGTATGCTTCATACAATTCACCGCTAGGTTTTTCACCCCATGTCTTTTTGAACACAGTGTCAAAGTCATAACCTTTTGCGTTAGGGTTAGTTACGATTTTGTTTCTCTTTGCATCGTAAACACCTTGAGTGAACCAAAGTTCTCCATGCTCGAACTTCTTGATCTTCTTAGTCCATGCAGTTGGGTTACCTCTGAACACATTGAACTCACCGTTAGCGAACATCAATGTACCTTGCTTGTCATTTACACCTTTGACGTATTTCATGTCTTCGTCCACACATTTTTTGTATGATGCGATCTTGCCGTCAAGGTTACCACAGTACATAAGCACCATTCCTGTGACGTCACCTGCCGCGTGGTCGTTTCCGAATACCATGCCGCCGTTCTTTGGATCCCAGTCTTTTCTCTTGCCTACGAAGATGTCCAACAACTGTACTCCAATTGCGTCCCAATTTCTGTAGTCATACTCAACACCTGTTTTCACAAGTGTGTTCACGGTAGTAGTACCACCTGTGACTGTGATTGCATTTTCTTTGAATCTGTTGTCCTTGTTCCATTTGTTCATACCTATTAGGTGTCTTGCTCCTGGAATGTGGACTGACTTGACATCACCATCCACGTGTTTCTTAAGTTCTTTTATTACCACTTGTGCCCATTGGTCCAACCCTGAACCTGGCTTCGTAGGAAGATAAATTGTGTAGTCTGCTATGGCTGATGTAGCCATGAATAAAGCAACTGCCACTACTGTTACTATTTTTTTCATTCATTATCCTTTTTTTAGTTTATTGTTATATTAACGCAAAATACCCTACAGGTCAATACGAAGCATACGAGAAACATATGAGGGTAGAACGTAAGATGTGTGGGGTATTTTGCAATGTTGTGAACTTCTGTGCAGAGCGTTACAACAAGTTATGTGCAAGTAATTATCTCACGCCATTAAATACTTTTATGAAACTGAGTCGGCAACAACAATACCGGATGTACTCACACCATGATCATGACATAGACAGCCTGGACGAAGAGTTCTGGCCAGTGCTTGGCATATTGTTAGCCATACTAGGTGTGTGGACAGGCTTTGTACATTATGTCGATCACTTTACCATGGACTTAATACCATGGTGGGCAGAGCCTTTCACTATCATACCTGTTGTGTTCATGTTCATAATGAAGGAACGATTTGACTCACTCAATCCACTACACTGGTGGCCCATGTTATGGGGTTACCAGGCCCGACTACCAGACGAGGACAGGATAACAATAAGACCCCTGGACACAGAGAGGATAATGCAACAGCACGGTGGTAGGTTGAACGTGTACATTATAGACTACCAACACATCAAGTTCCGTAGGAAGAAGGATGCTGTTATTTTTGGTCTGAGATATTTCTAGCAGATTTGAATACTGTGCCGTACTTGCTCTCGTAAAGTTTTAACTTGTCTGACAGCTCTTGGACTATCTGTCTGTACTCAGCTATCTGCACTTCATGATTGCCCTGTTGTGCCAACAGCATACGGATCTGATTGTCCTTCTCCTCTATGGATACGGCTAGGGCCTTGATCTGGTCAGCATTATTCATTACTTGCCTTGACCTATGTAGGCCTTGTAAGATCTCTTCTTGGCTTTGTTCATAGAGCTCTTTTTAATTCTGCTCTTGTTACTGCCTTGGGAAGTTTTCTTAGGTCTGCCTTTTACATATCCACTTGAATTGTTTAACATAGTTTTATAATATAGTAGACAGAATATATAGTCAAGTATATAATGTAAATAATATTATGATAAAATATCAACTTAGATGTAGGTGCACACACGAGTTCGAGGGTTGGTTCCCAGACAGCAAAGAATACAAACGACAAAAGAACAAGGGCATGATCAACTGTCCCATGTGTGATAGCACGGCAGTAGACAAAGCTATCATGGCACCAAACGTAAAGACTTCCAAAAAGCAAAACATACCAGAGGACTACTTTGTAATGGGAGAAAGTGCAGAACAGATATTGCAGAAGTTGAACAAGAAGATCAAGAAAGACTTCCAGGATGTTGGTAAGAACTTCGCCAAGGAGGCCAGGAAAGCACACAAAGGCAAACGAGATCAGAAGTTCTACGGTAAACCCACCAAAGAAGAGACCAACAAACTGTTGGACGAGGGCATAGACCTGTTCGCAGTGCCTGACTACAAGGACAATTGATTCCGGTAGTGTCCTATCCTTTGCATGACTTCATTAATGTTTGAAATAAGATCTGTGTATTGATTGCTATTTTTCTTCCAATAGGCTAATGGTAAATCCAAATCCTCATATTTGTAGATCTTATATAGATTTTGCTCAGCAACCAATTTGATAATTTTGTAGTAATTAAAGAATGTATCCACGAGTCCTAGATCAACGTGCTCTTTGGTTCGTTGTTCTCCATTGAATACCTGAGTTTTATTTGTGTAAACAAAACTGAGACACTGCTTGGTAAAGTCTTCTCGTAACAATATTCTCCATTCTATGTCAGGATTTGCAAACATAACTTCCCCTATACCTTCACGTGGCATCATTGAAAAAATACAATTCTTTGGTAAATTACTGACGTAGTCGTAAACGTTTTTGTGATTGATGTCAAATTCAGGTGCAATTTCCAATCCCGTGTCTTCTGCAAGTTGTTGCTCGTACGCAGAATGTCCTGACCTGTGCTGGCAGAGAACTCCGATCTTCATATGATGTACTTAACCAAACCTAATAATCACGTCATTTTTTGCATGGTTGACACAATACACTTTCTAGTATATAATTGTAAACATGGAACGTAGGATAACAGAGAATGAAACTCCAGAGTTACGTAACCATATAACAATAAATCAAGGAAAAGGACACAATATGCTAAAAAGTATGTTCAATACACTTTTTCCTTCTATTAAAAAGGAAGAAAAAACCATGGCAAACTCAACACAATACGTTGTATACACAAGAAACTTCAAATCAAAAGCGAAGCAAATTGGTGTATTCGCGGAGCCGGCATCTACTTACAAAGTAAACGGTGAAGTACACGGTGGTAAAATCAAGTTCAGAAACCTAGCGGTTAAATCAACTGCAAGAAAAACAGCTACTAACAAGTTGTTATCAAAAGGTTTAGACTTTACAGTAGAAGTATTAGGTGTTGCACCTAAGAACTCTGCTTTGACTATGAAGTCAAACATCATTTCTTTATTGAAGAAATCAGGAAGAAAAGTTATCAATTACTCTGCGTAATTGATTAATTCCAAAGGGGCGGTAGGCAACTATCGCCCTTTTTTTGTGGCCGTTAAATACTACTATGAAACTATTACACGTAGAGGCCAGCACCTATTGTAATGCTAGATGCCCACTTTGTCCCAGAAGCCTGCACGGATACAAGGTTGAGGGGGTGTATCCTGAAGTCCATTTGAGTGTAGAAAAATTCAGAGAAGCATTGGAAAGATTCCCACACAGGGAATATGTTTACTTCAATGGTCATCTAGGTGACCCGATGATGAATCCAGCCATTGTCAAATTGGTAGAACTAACAAAATGTAGCACGTCTATCACAACGAATGGTAGCATAGGCACAAAAGAAACTTGGCAGTCACTAGCCAAACTAGGAATAGAGGGTAGGTTCAGCATAGATGGACTAGAGGACACAAATCATCTGTACAGACAGGATGTACAATGGAACAAAATCATGGAAAGAGCCAATTGGTTTATCGCGGCGGGAGGCCATGCAACATGGAAATGGATTCCGTTCGCACACAACAAGCATCAAGAGAAACAGACAAGAGATCTTGCCTATAGGATGGGATTTGAAAAATTTTATGTGGAGGATCAGGGAAGAAGTTACGGCCCTGCCCTGGACAGGAAAGGAAACATAACCCATTGGATACTGCCCAAGGACGGTTCGTTGGAGCCTGGCAATTATGATGTGCCCGCAGGAATAAAAAGATACAAAGAAACACACAACAATTTTCAGCTAGAAGACAAGATATACGAAATAAATTGCGAACACCTGCAGTTGAAAGACACATACATCAATGCCAAGGGTGAAGTATGTCCTTGTTGCTATCACGGATATGACATGCCTGAAAGACCGGTGGTGCTATTAGAAGATCATCACAAGTTGATGAAGACATGGAAAACAAAGAAATGTAATCCTGTTTGTGCAAGTACCTGTGGTAATCGATTGAAAAAATTATACTAGGTGGTCTGAACTGTCTGCGAAGGCAACCACATTTGCTAAATCGCCCTTACACCAATTGCCAGCATTAAGCAGAGTCGTCTTTCTTGAATTGTACTGGCCGGACCAGTCATCGTCGGCTGAGATTCCTGCAGTGCCTTTAGTACCAAAAGCGAAAGTTGTTTTCAACTGTGTGTTATCACCGTTTCCGTCTGCTTTCAACTCCCACAAAAGAACCGTGCAACATTCGTCCATCACTGTCAAAGCGTCATCTGTGAAAAAGAAGGCCTTAGCCGCGTTCACATTGGCAAAAGTTGTCAATGCAGTTGAACCGTCATCAACCTGAGATATAATCTTGGTTTGCTTGTTGTGTACTCCGTATGTATTGTCCGAGTTTGGCATAAACGTATTTATAATATTTCTTTACCATAATGTACCACATTAGCCGCGGGAGGATAGGTCCTCCATGGATCGAATATGATAGTGCTGTCATCAGCAGTGAATTCGTCTGACTCGTGTACTCTAACTATGACTTCAACCGGGGTATCAATGCCGTTTGCCAGCTGGCCACCGTGCTTTTGTACATAGTATTGCACCAACAAAGAGCTGGATCCATCCACTAGCTCTGTTCCTGCTTTGTAAGAATCTGACGAGAACCATATGTTTTTACCGTGTTCAAGTATAGCAAGTGCCATGTTCTCAGCCTGCTTCTCACGTGCGGTCATTATTGTCTCGAACATGTCGTAACCAAGATCAAGGTCCTTGGCCAGCCAACGCAGTGCGATGTTGTCTCGGGGGTGGCATGCACCTCCATCTCCCATGCCCGCTTTCATGTATGCCGGACTGACTATCCGTTGTGTGCTTTTGGCAAGTGCCTGTGTGACTGTGTCCACGTTCATGTTGCCCAGACGGTGTGCAACATCCTGTATCATGTTGACCAGTGCAATCTTGTTGCTGATGAATGTGTTGTAGAATATCTTCATTGCTTCTACTTCTTCCCATGTGCCAAACTCCATCCTTGGATAGTCATCACACACTTGGTTATAGAATGCTTCTAGTTGCTGTGCTTTGTAGGCAGTTTCATACACACCTTTCTTTGTGCCTATCATAATCATCTCAGGATTGATCATGTCTTCTGCCACTGTGCCCATTGCAATGAGATATGGATTGTACAACAGTTTGACATTGGTAACCAAAGGTGCCAACTCTCTCCTTATGGTGCCAGGCAACACGGTTGATATAAGCACCAGACTCTGCGTCACCCCCATGTGGGTGTTGCACTCGGTCAATACCTTCTTGACAGAATCGTAATTGAAATCTTTAACTTGCCTGTGGCTTGTGGGTTCTCTGCCATCGTATCCTTCTTCGTGTGGTGTTGGTGTTGCCACAAACACAATATCTCTGTCTCTGCAAAGGTCTTCTATTGAATCCCTAATCTCTACAAGGTCACTTGATTTGTGTGCGATATCGTATCCTGCGACATGGAATCCTTTTTTCCTTATGGCCTCCGCACATGGCATACCCAATTTGCCTAGGCCTATGAAGCCAATCTTCTCTCCGTATATAATTGGTTTACCAAAGAATGATTCTAGCATATGTTCTTAGTTATGGCTCGCTATTGGCTCGCTATTGCATCTTTGATTTGGAACTTTATTTTGAGTAGTCTGGCAGAGGTCCACCGTACTTCTGTCCCTTGATACGCTTGCCGGCCACCTTCTTGGTCTTGCCGCCAATCTTCTCACTACGGTTGCCCGTACGCTTCATCTTGCCCTTGCTCTTGCAACTGCTGATCCATGACGCTGGCAGTTTGCTCTTGGGCCTTGAACAGGCACCGGCTGGTGCTGGGCCTATGTTCTCGTCTGTGTTGTAAACTTCGTATATCTTCATCGCACGTGTATTTAACACATCCGTCCTGCTAGGGTTGATCTTGTGCAAAGGGTAGCACGACGTAACTTTCAGTTATCAGTTAAGGATTAGGTTAAGCATTAGGTTAAGCATTAGGTTAAGCATTAGTATAAGCATTAGTAAGGTTTAGTTTAGTTAGGTGTAAGGACTATAAATACTCATATGAAGATCACAGAAGTAATCCTAGCGCCAAAAGAATCCAAACACACAGGATCTAGCGCCACAACATCTAGTGCCATCAAAGGCGATCAGACACAAGATGTAGTGCCACAAGATATAGTATCAGAAAATAATCTGGCACTGGAGGTTGACAGCATCGAGGAACATCCAGACCATTCAGCCATCGCGGAAGGCGTGAGCCAGATCCTGAGGCGTACCAAAGGCAAAGCACCCAAGCAAGGATTCAGATGCTCATCCGGACCCAGGAAAGGTCGTATCGTGGCCAAACCAAGCACCTGTTTCCAGAAGACTGACCCACAGAAGTCTGCAAAGATCAGGAAGAAGCGTCAGGCCAAGGCCGGAATAGCAGGCAAGAAACTGGCCATGACCAAGAGGTCTGGTGCGGGATCAAAAAGGTTACAGGGTGTCCAAATCAAAAAGGCCAAGAACAAAGGCAAGTCATTCAGACCTAGAATGAAAGGTCGTTCTCCTATAAAATCTAAAATTGTGAAATAGAACTAGTCTTCTAGTTCGATGCCATCATCTTTGAGTGCCTGCTCAACCACATCTCGTGTTGAATAGGTCCAAACGGTAAATCCGGTCTGATCCATCTCGTCACCGTCTACCACTCCCTCTATGCCCTGTCGCTTTAGGGCAGAATTGATATCTGGTACTATGCTTCTGTCTATGTCGTTGTCTGTGTCTCCTAGGTCCGCTACCTGGAAATGATGTTTATGTGTTTCATTTATTGTCATATCTTCTCCTAATTGATTGATGGTGCATCGAAAGGTTGAATACTATCTCCAGTATCTGCAATGACCTTAACCATTGCTTCAAATCCTTCGTCTGTTAGGTTGCTTTTATATAATCTCAAGGCCTGTGCCATCATTGTGCCGGCTATCATTTGATTGTTATACTTGGTCTGTAGAGCAATCATTACTTTGAAAACCTCTTGATAGCACTCGTTCAACAATATATCATCTTCTTTCTTACTCATTATTTTAGTCCTCCTAATTTTAGTATTCCGTCTTTGGTTAATTGATATCCTTCTTCGTGGGCTGATGCCTTCCACTCTTTCTTCTCTGTCTTCTCGGCTATCTTCTTGCCTGTTTGAATACCTTTGATGATTACCGATGCTGGGTCTATTGACTTGTCTCCACCACCCACAACCGTGAGCCATATTCCAAATATCGTTTCCAATATCATCTCATAATCCACGGTCCAAACAATATCAGTATCAACATCGCTGGCACCACTATGGTCATTGGCCAGAAATCCAATAGTTCAAATATCATTTTTTTGGTTTTCTTTTTCATCTATCTAAATTTACTTTCTAAATGGCCCAAGTGTTCTCGGCACCATTCTCTTATTTCGTTTTTGGCTGGTATGATCTCCGCCTCTCTGTATCCAAAGCCGAAACAGATGTGTTGGAATCTGTCTGCGAATTTGTCCGGTCCCATCAAAGCATCCTCACCATAAGAGGTACAGCCGTCTAGGTATTCACCTTGGTTGTATGATTCTATCATATCCTCGTATATCTCGTCTATGGATTTTGTCTGTAATCCTACGGTCATTATCTAACGATACCTTTCTGCATGATCTGATGATGATCTAAAGCATCTGCAACCACTGTGGGTTCTTCTGGCACCTTGTCCGTGATCTTGTAGTTGTGGATTTCAAGAACCTTCTTCATGTTCTCCACAGCCTCTAATCTGTTTGTTCTTGTTGGGAAACTTGAATCCGATAAGTCTAATTTGATCTTATTGAACAAGTCCATCAATTGATCTACTTCTTTGTCGTTTAAATGATCTGACATTTTATTCAACTCCTTTGTTTGGTTATTCATAATTCATTTTAGCACGGATCTCGATTGGGTCAACCGGTGGATATTATATAATATAAAGCCGACTATACCTAGTGCCATTCAGTGAGACCAACTACTAGATATAGTCATAGTCAAAAAACACCACATTCTATGCGACTTCTACAGGTGGTTGACGCTATTACCATCCATGCTATACTGAATTATGAAACTAACAAAAGGAGTTGAACAAATGAAGATAGACATACACAATGACATCTTAAAGATGGATGATGCTGAATTATCATCGATCATAGAGACAGTGAAATTGAGAAGAAATCAATTACACTTCAAGAACGCCCATTCATTAAGAATTGGCCAAAGAGTATCTTTCGCAGGTAGACGAGGAATTACCGAGAAGGGTACTGTTAAGAAAATTAAGATCAAATATGTTCTAGTAGAAACTGACAGGGGTCAGAGATGGAATGTACCAGGATCACACCTAACTCAAATCAAGGAGGCAGTTAATGCCTAATTGGTGCGATAATCAAATCACTATCACGGGTCCGAATTCCGTGATAGACAAGATAGAGAAGATAGTAAAAGAAGAGAAGGACGGTCACGGACTTCTTGATTTCATGTATCCGATGCCCAAGGAACTAGATGACACGAGGGCAGACGGTAGCAAGGACAAAGAAATGTTGGCGAAGCATGGACACTCAGACTGGTACAGTTGGAGAACAGACAACTGGTGCACCAAGTGGGAGGTGAACGAGTTCTACGGTGTGGACAGGAAAGATGACACCATATCATTCGCATTCAGTTCAGCCTGGGCACCACCGACTGGTGCTTATACCCACTTCATAACAAGCATGGCGGAGAAGAACTTGGATGTGTCCTTGAAGGCGTACTACTACGAAGGTGGATGTGATTTCGCAGGATGTTGGGACAATGGTGATGACGAGTGCATCAGCCCAAGCGATTACAAGTCCGACGATGATTACTGGAACGATGGATTGGGCTATGACCTGAACGAGATGTTCAACTTCATAGAGTCAATGCAGGAGTACGAAGCAGAACAAGAAGCTGAAAAGGAAGATGTCACAGAG
>Ga0209535_1000903_pt1 | contig 20641 bp, 24 predicted proteins | sample LinPmetageLP28_FD_184041 | JGI IMG/M metagenome (GOLD analysis project Ga0209535, IMG submission 184041) | Marine viral communities from the Pacific Ocean - LP-28 (SPAdes) (version 2) | ecosystem: Environmental > Aquatic > Marine > Oceanic | place: Pacific Ocean | collected 2009-08-22
GAATTTCTTGTTGCAGCAGTGTTTACTACTGCGCTGTTTTTACTTGTCGTAGTGAAGTCAACTACTCGCGGTATTCCAGCGTCATAAATGATGATTGGTATTACAGGAGCACCAGTTACAACATCGTTAAAACTCAAGACTTGGTTTCTTAATATAGTAAGAGAACCAGCTACAGGAGCGCCACTTACAACATCTGTAAAAGTAAAATTGTGCTTTGTTGTGAAATTAAAATTACTAATACTGGGAGCGCCAGTAGTAACATTGTTAAATGTGAAGCTATGGTTTTGGACTAAACTTAGATTTCCAACAATAGGAGATCCAGAAGTAATATTACTAAATACAAAACTTTCATCCTCAGCCGCTGCAAAATTCGCAACTACAGGTGAGCCAGTTGTTACACCATTAAAAGTAAAATTGTGAGTTTGTGTTACAGCTAGGTTATCTACAACAGGTGAGGGGGTTGTAACCGTTGTAAAGCCAAAAACGCCAGATTGCGTAAGCAACGGATTACCGATTACAGGAGAACCAGTTACAACATTATTGAAACTTAAGTTGTGGTTTTGTGTCAGCGCGAAATTATCAAGCGCTGGTGATCCAGCTACAACAGTGTTGAAAGCAAATGTTTCATCTTCTGCAACATTGAAATTTGCAACTGTTGGATTGCCAGTGACAACATTATTGAATGTAAAATTGTGGGTTTGAGTTAGTGCTAAATTTGGAACAACAGGAGCGCCCGAAACAACATTTTGGGGAACTAATGTTTCACGCTCTGCGCAATTAAAGTTATTTACTAATGGAGCACCAGTTACAACACTACTAAAAGTAAAGTTGTGATTTTGTGTCAGCGTAAACGCTGCAATGCTTGGTGGTGCTGTCGCAATATTGAGAGTAACAAGACCGTGTGTCTGTGTAAGCGCTAGGTTGTCCACTTGAGGAGAGCCAACAGCAACGCCAGTAAATGTTAAATTGTTTGCAACACTTACAGTTACATTTTCTACTACAGGAGCACCAGCTACAACGTCATTAAAAGTAAAATTGTAGACTACAGAAACTCTAGCATCATCCGCAACTGGATGCGCTGCAATAGGCGCAAAACCAAACATGGTTTATGACCTAGCTTCTACCCAAGCATTTACCATTGCCGTGACTTCTGCATTAGTCATATTTGACATTGTTCCATCATCAGCTTGCTTTTGAAATTTGTTAGCAGTGTGCATTGCCAACACTTTTGTATTCAATTCTGTTTGTGTCATAGTCGTAACTGTATCAGGCACGTAATATTCTCTGTCAGCTTCCTCTGGTGACCAACCTACTTTAGTATTTGTTGCGTCATCTGAGAAATAACCACCGTCCTCTATCCATTCTGGCGTCCTCATTCCCCCTGCTGTCATGTGCATTTTATACTCTATAATCATTTTAAGTCTCCTTAGTTTTTTCAAGTTGCAGCATATAGTCTGTATTTAGAAAGTCCGATTTTCCAAATATTCTCTCAGCAGTGTCATCAGCATTTTTAAAATACTTGTCTGCCATTTGATCCAGAAACTCTTCTAGATCATTACTGTGCAAATTTTCTAATTTAGCAATTCTGTCAGCCGTAACTTTTATGTAGCCACTAACCTCAGTCAGCGCGAGTTGTGGATGAACACCGTACTGCTGCATATATTCAATAGTTGCTGTGGAAGCTCTGCCACCGTCCATTAGATTTCTATACATTAATTCAAAACCTCGACGAACATGGTGACGCTTTTCTTCTCTTTCAAAAGCAACTTCATCCCATTCATCAATGCCAAAATTTTCCTTAATGTTTTCATAACTATCAATTAAAGTAGCAATATCTTTTATTGACCCATTAATCTTGTTTTCCATTTGAATTAAGCCATGACGCTTTTGTCTTAGCTTGGCTTCACTGACAGGATCGGTTGAACCCTCAAGCTCCATAATTTCTACACGAACTTCTGCATGGGAAACTTGCGCTTCATTTAAAGCGTTTTCTCTTTTCTCAACTTCCGCTGTTATCTGTCGCAACATTCGATATGGCGAGTGACCATTGAGCATTGTCAATGTCATCATGTTTAATGTTGTTTGTGAATTGTTACGATCAAATGCCCTAGTTGCTTTTGCTATCTCTGGCAATTTCTCAGCGACCTTTGCAGCCGCAACTTGATTTATATTTTTGCTTGCCTCTACTGGCAAAGAAAAAGTTATTGGTTTTGTTATTATGTTAGTCATGCTTGACCTTCTTTTATGATGGGTTTCCTGCACAAGAGATTGACTCCTCTTGCGTAGACGGCATATCTCCAAAATCAGTACAATTTGCTGCTGTTTGAATGACGCACTGATCGATTGTATTTGTCGCTGCGTAACCTGAATTTGCACCTGCAAAGAATACTGCTATAGTTTTATTATTTGCTGTACCCATTCCGTATCTAGCAACCGTCAAATCGCCAAAATCTACAGCGTTCCCTTGAGTAGCAGTTGTGACGTACCCCATTGAATTAGTAACTGAACCAGTATAACCACCAACATGGATTGATCTTGTGGCGTCTGATACTGCGCCATGCTCTGACGATGAAATTGTCATATCCCCAAAGTCTGTTGCATTAGCCGCTGTTGCTGCCGTTACGTAATCAATGTTATTTCTAGCAGGATTACGACCACCAAAAAATAAAACATAAGTTATGTCAGAAGATGCAGTAGCTCCAATTAATGTAGTAGTGAGATCACCAAAATCTACAGCGTTCCCTGCCGTATCAATCGTGACGTACTGAATGTCGTTAGACTCATGACTTGCACTTGCCCCATTTTTATAACCACCGCCAAACAATGCGCGTGTGCCATTTGACGCTGCTGCCATATAATAAAATGTTCCTACTAAATCTCCAAAGTCTGTTCCATTTCCTGCACTGGCAATTGTTATGTATTCAATGATATTTGTCATAGTGCCTGCTGCTGATCCCCCTGCAAAAAGCCCTCTTGTTTTACTTGAGCAAGCCCCACCTCTATCGTGATTATGTGATGTTGAGTAATCACCAAAAGTTGAAGCCGTACTTGGCGTTGTTATTGTGTAATATTTATAACCACTACTATCTGTAGTTGTAACTGCACGATCACCACCCCAAGTCATAGGAGGTGATAAAGAAATTGTTTTAAACTCACTATTTATATATTGATAGAGAACGCTGTTAGTACTATCCCACCATATATCCCCTGCGCTTGGAGATGATGGTTCTGTACCGCTTGCAGTATAACCTTGCTCAATGGCATTCCCTCTAACCTTTAGCTTGTTAGGAAAGTCTACATTTGAGCCGTTGGCATCAATCGTGTTTACTTTTAAAGTACTCATTTTTTTCTCCTAGTTACCAGAAGCTGAATTACCGTTTTGGTGAAGATCATCTAAATCACCAAAATCTGAAGCATTTCCTAAAGTGTTTATATCTATGTATTGGATGGTATTTAGAGCATAAGGAGAAGCAGCTACTTTACCTGATGAAAAACAGGCTCTCCCAGACAAATTTGTGCAAGCTTTAGTATGAGTACACGCTTGAAGAAGATCGCCAAAATCGGTTGAATTACTTGCTGTACCAATTGTTACATATGTAATCACATTTTGCACTGTGGTACTATTATAAGCCTCATGTATTACACCGCGCACATTTTGGCTTGTTCCACAGTTAGTCCATGAAGCGTTAGATAAGTCGCCAAAGTCTGTTGCGTTAGCTGCTGTTGCAATAGTAACCTGATCTATGACGCTATCTCCCATCGAAGTAGAAAAGCCGCCATGAAAAAGACCTACTGTACCATCAGTAATGTTTCCACCAATCTCACTACGACCTACAGTCAAATCTCCATGATCTGCTGCATTAGACGCTGTTGCAGTAGTAAATCTTTGTATTTGATTTGTCTTATCGCTGTCTCCGTTACCTCCTGCATTTACTGCTATAGTTCCATTACAATTTGCGGCAGCATCTTGTTGCCCATAAGTACCAGATAAATCACCGTGATCTGCTGCATTACCCAAAGTTCCAACAGTAATTACATCTATCTTTAAACTTTTTGCGGTTGACCCACTTTGCCCACCAATTACAAATGCTCTTGTTCCATCACTGGTACTACTGTTGTATCTCTTTGTTTCTGTAAGGTCGCCAAAATCTGCTGCATTTCCTAATGTTGCAATTGTCCAATATACAATGGAGTTACTTATAGCCGCTGCGTTTCTACGATAAGCCCCCATGTATAAAGCTCTTTCACCGCCATCAAATAAAGTTGGTGCATTGCTGTGAGTAATCTGCTTAAACGCACCGTCAGCATAAATATAAAATTTATCATTTGCTGTGTCGTACCAAGTGTCACCATTTGCAGGGGAAGATGGTTCTGTTCCTGATGCCGTGTAAGCCTTGCCAATTAATCCACTATCTGAGCCGCCTATATTGACCCCATATGTAAAATTAGGAGCGCCAGTACCTGCACGATCTGTTATCTTTCTTGTTGTAAATTCTGACATTATTTTCTCCTAAGAAGCTGCGCCTGATGCTGCGCCACCATATCTTGACGCTATTGTTAAATCGCCATGATCTGCTGCGTTTCCTGTTGTTTGAATAGTAACAATATCCACGTTATTAACAGCAGTGCTTGAGTCCTGACCCCCTAAAAACACTCCCTTTGTTTCGTTGTTGGTAGCTGATAAACCTCCCCTTGCAAGGCTTAAATCTCCAAAATCTGAAGCGTTACCTGTTGAAGCTATTGTAAAATAATCCATTACATTAGTAACACTAAAACCACCTGCAAATATTGCTCTTGTAGCGTCTGCACAAGAAGAAGTATTATATCTTGCACTTGTCATATCACCGAAATCTATTGCATTACTTGGAGTAGCATTTGTAATGTATTCAATTGTGTTAACAGTTGCATCTCCATACATACCACTAAACAAAGCCCTTGAGGTATTGGTTGCACCTGAGCCTCTTGAGGTAACAGCAGTGTGATCTCCAAAGTCGGTGGCATTACCAGAGGTTGCTATTGTAACAAAATCTATTGTGTTGACTTGACTGTTACCTGCGCTTGTTGTTTGTCCACCTGAGAAAATACCAAACTTTCCACCGACTGCTGCAAGTCTATACCTTGCTTGGCTCAAATTTCCGAAATCAGTTGCGTTGGCTGCTGTTGAGGTTGTTACTTTATCTATTGTATCAGTAATAGCAGAGTCATCTCCTCCTCCAAATATAGCAGTTGTACCATCTGATGCACCTGCTAATTGGTCTCTAGCTGCACTTAAATTCCCAAAGTCGGTAAAATTTCCAGATGTTGTAATAGAACCATAATTAATTGTGTCTAATTTATTAAAAGAAGCATCAGCGCCACCTGCCATAATCGCACGATCCCCATACCACACTGGCGATATACCTATGGTTTCTTTCCACTCCCCTGCAATGTAAATAAATATCTTTTCGTTTGCTGTATCCCACCAGATTGAACCGTTTTTTGGAGAACTTGGTTCACTAGAACTTGCTGTATATTGACCAAGATTGAGCGTAGAAAGTGCCGCGCCATTTACAGTTACACCAGTGCTAAAATTGGGTTTGCCAGTACCTGCTGCGTCTACGACTGTATCAACTTTTATTTCTGTCATTTTATATTACCGCGTATCGCGCCCCACTGCTAATTGTTAAAGTTACACCGCTTGCAATGCTAACAGCACCAACTGAAAAACCATTGTCAGTTGCTGCAATAGTAGTATTAGAGCTAATGGTTTGTGAATGTGTATTTACAGGACTTAGCCCAGAGCTACCTGCGTTATCGTCTGCAAAACTTAAGTTGCCTGATCCGTCTGTTTTTAAAACTTGGTTTGCTGACCCATCTGCTGTTGGAAAAGATAACCCATCTAGTACAATCTTACCCGAACCATTAGGCGTTATAGCAATATTACCGTCGCTTGCTGAGACAATAGCCTGTCCATTTACATCAAGTGAACCGCCCAACTGTGGAGTCGTATCAGCCGCTACACTTGCTATGCCACCTGATCCAGATTGGTCATCCACCCAAGCGTAATCGCTACCGTTCCAACCTAAGATTTGACCAGATGAAGCACCACCGACATTGAGGTGAGTATTTACATTAGCGTCTGTATAACCTGCATTATCTACCCAAGCATAATCGCTACCGTTCCACGAAAGCACATATCCACTTGTAGGGTTAGATTGATTTAGGTGACTGTCTACATCACTGTTGCTATATGAGCTTACCGCAACAGGAGCAGTCTCAGCGCCAGCGCCCATTTGACTATGTGAGCCGCAATAGTAGAAAAGCTGATCTGCTGCATCTTGTTGTAACTGAACCTCAACATATGCGCCTGAGCTTCCAGCCGTTCCTGACGTTGTAATACCTGTTGTGAACTGTGAACCACCGCCATGAGTACCATCTGAAGTTGTACTAAATCGTAATGGATGCCCACTGTTAGAACTATCAGAAACATCAAATCTATATTTAACACCTTTGGGAATAAACATATCCTGTTGAGATGTTCCATCTATTACAAACTTACCGCCAGCAACCGTGACCGTAACAGCTATACCTTTCAAGCTTCCGTCTGTTTGAACATCTTTTGCAAACGTGGCTAGATTTCTGTTTATACTCATATCAGATCCTTAAATTGCATACTGTTGAACTTGCACAATATCCCCAGCATTACCGCCAGAAACTAAGGTAACTGTGCTGGACGAAATTGAATAATCGGTAGTTGGCAAAAGCAAAATGCCGTTTAAATAAACCGCACTTTTGTTAATATTATAACTGCCACTAAATGCAGTTTGCCCTGACGTAGAAGTAAATTCAGTTGTTAAATAATTTGCAGAAGCACCGCCATACTCTACGACTTCCAGAATATCGCCAGCACTAGCACCAGCGCCTAAAACTACAGCACTTCCTGAGCTTGCCGTAAATGAGGAGCTATCTAATTTAGCCCCGTTCATAAACACCAGAATGTTACCAACTGTGTAGTTAACACTGAAAGATGTTTGATTTGCTGTCGCTGTAAATGCTGTGAAATTGTGAGCAGCACCAGATAGAGTTAGATCAGCAGAAGACGGACTGATAAAGACATATGCAGAACCGCTTAGATTAAGAAGAGAACCAGTAGAGCTACTACGCAATACACGGGTTAAAGTTGTGCCTGAGTGAGTGTAGACCCCCTGAGATATTTCCCAAGCGTTACCATCTTCTATGACAAAGACTGTGGTATCACCGTCAGAAATCCCACCGTCTGCAAACGTTTGGTAGCCTGTTCTTGCAGAGCCTAGACTTAAAGTACCCGTTCCAGTTGTGCTTGTGCTTACAGAGACTCGATCAGCAAATTTAACCATCTACTCGTCCGTTTCTTTTTTCTTTTCGTTTTTGATTTCATCGCTTTTTAAATCTGTGGTGTAACCTTTATCAGATATTTTTTTTGCAATTTCGTCTGGTTCAAACTCAAAGTGGTGAACTGTTTTATTTGTCATAACCATTAGCTCAACCTTTATGATGGATCTGGAATGCCAAGGGCAAAACTAGCGCCTGTAAAAGAATTTCCGTTAGTGACAGATTGAGAAGCTGATAGACTTCCTGTAACTAACAATCTGCTATTACTTGAATCTACCAGAGCATAGTGAGTACAAGTGCCAGTACCTGTAATCGCTCCATCTGTAATTGCTGCGAAAACAACCTCACGACCACCGCCAGATCTATCTGATGGAGCAGCGCCACTTAGTGACGTAGAGTTTCCCAATGTGTATGTAGAAGTGGCCTCAGCGTATGTTGTCGCTTCTTGGCTAGTCACATGAATAGCATTTGCTTCCGTGTCTAAAACTCCTAATCCAGAGTCTAGCACTCTGTCATTTAATGTAGCCATTTTAAAAATCTCCTTTTTTGAGTTGGCATTATGGCAAGTTAGGCCATGAGGGATTGAGAGGATCGAAACCGTCTTGTGCTGGCATATCCCTCAAATTCTGTCTTAGTATTTTATAATTATCTTTATCTGTTTCAGATAATGGACTGTCAGCCGCTTGCGTCCAATCGGTTGCTGCTAAACGTTTGTTACGCTCTTCTCTAAATTCTATTAAGTTTTCTGCGTATATGTCAGCTTGCGTTTCACTAACAAAATTTGCGTCAACATACTTCAAATATTTAACACTATTGCTGTCGTTTGGTGCAGCTATCTTTGACATAACGCCAGTGTCATTTGCACCAATTAAATTATCCGCGTCTGCTTCATCTGCAAACTCTGAAACAATATAACCGCCATCATTAAGGTAAACAAAATAGCTCATGCTATATTACTCAACACAAATAAATCACCTTGTACGTTATAACGCCTTGCGTTGGTAACAGTGATTGAAACCGTCACTGAAGTACCACTTAGAGAAAATGCCTTAATTCCATGTAGTTGCTGAGAATTACTAGTCGATATACTCCCAATGTTACCGTAATCTCTATTAGTTCCCGCAATGTTTATATCTGGTTTTATATTAGCAGAGTTATTATCAGTATTACTTGTAGCAAAAACCAACCCAGAAAAACCTGCAATAACTTTTGATCCGCTAGTTAATCCTGTAGCGGTTAACGTAGCTATTGTAGTATTATATTGATAGCTGCTGCCAGTATAAGTATAATTTACTGCTGAAGTATGTGCTGTAGCAATACCAGATCCAGTAAATACACTAGCCGAAATTGTACCACCTGATATATTACCTGCATTTATTGTACCTGCATAAACATAAGAAGAAACAATAGTATCCGCTTCAATTGATGCCTGTGCCCAAGAGCTACCATTGTAATGGTAGTATTTTTTATTACCAGTATGGAATAATAAGTCTCCGTTTGTTACTCCCGACGATGGGAAACCATTTTGATAGAATACAGTAGCTTTACCTAATGCGGTTGTATTTGCAGAGTTAGCTGTTGAATTAGCGGAATTAGCAGTACTTAACGCAGTATTTGCCGTTGAGTTAGCAGTATTTGCTGTTGCTTGTGCGGTTGCTGCATCATTTACAGCACCATCAGCGGTTGATTGAGCAGTGCTTGCGGCAGAGCTTGCTGAATTGGCTGTATTGTTTGCTGTTGTAGCTGTTGAACTAGCGGTATTAGCTGTATTTGTTACAGCCGTTAGATCTGTTCCTAAATTTGTAATCTTGCCTTGTGATAGATTTGGAATTTGCCCTACTGTTAAAGTATCTCTAATTGCAGCCGCACCAAACTCCGCTGTACCATCATTCTTAATTCTCCAACCTGCTGAACCTGCACTAAAATTAGAACTTTCAATCGTATCAGTAATTTGAAAAGCACCATTAGCTGTGCCGTATTTTATAGAAGTCACAGCACCGCTTACATCTGCCTCAACAGTATAGGTAACTGTCCATTCTTTTTCTACAAAACTTGTATTGCTAACCGTTGTTTGGCTGTGAGACCACCCTGACGGGGGTGTGCTAAATGATGCACTAGCCACATTAAAAGTACCACTATTATTTGTAGGAGCACTAGGAGCAGTTGCTTGCAAGGTTGTATAATATAAAATCCCAGAATAAACGCTTGTATCTGTATCAACACCCGTAGCCGCTGCATCTGTAGTTGCATTGACTGAGCTACTTGCTGCGCTTTCATTCCCAGAAAAATCAACTGCTGCAACCCAATAATAATACTGTGTGCTTACTGCCAGAGCAGCATCTACAAATTTGTCAGACCCACTGAAAGCAATAGGATTAGCTGGCTGTGAATTAGACGTAGCTCTGTAGATATTATATCCCTTAAGATCATACAGCGTAGCGCCACCGACTTGAGTAGTAGGGGCTGTCCAATCTAAAGTTATTTGCTTTGCGCCACCAGTAGCCGTTAAACCAGAAACACCGCTAGGAGCAGTTGTGTCACCGCCCACAGTATGCGCTGACGCTGCTACCCAAGAACCTACATTACCTTTAACACCTACACCCCTGACCCTCACATTGTACTGAGCGCCACTTTCCAATGGGCTTATATTTGCAGCAGTATCAGAAGCTGGGATTTCTGTTCTAAAATAATTACTGTCTGTAGTTTTTTTCCACTCGATTTCATAATGATTTAAAAATTTACTTGTTGCCGCTGTCCAACTAACTCGCGCTTGTGTCACAAATGTTCCATCTAATTGTACTGAACCGATGTCAGTAACAGAAACATTAGACGGGCTAAGACCAGCCCTTATATCTGTAAGGGTTGAATTGTTACTGAGTATTTCGCTTTCTTCTGCTGACCAACTGAAAGCAGCTGAAGATGTTTCACGCAATGTTAAGCTTACACTTAGTTCACCGCTGGAACTATCGTTTGAAAACTTCCAACCAACTACCTCAAATTCTTTTGCACTCCATCCGTAACGGCTATTGGTTATTCCTACAACGTCACCGACTTGAACGTTAAAAGCATCTAACCCAAAATCCGCTGAAACGGTCATGCTTTCACGCGCTCTAAACAAAGTCATCTTGGCTAATCTTTGAGCCATAGCGCTAGACGTTGTGTAGGGTAGGGCTAAGTCAATAGCGCTTTCTACACCAGCGTCATTATTTATAAAGGTTGTACTTCTTATCTCAGGATAATCAGTGCGTATATAATCGTCAGCAGCAGAGTTAAACATTCCACGAACAATGTTAAAACTATCGCGTCTGCTAGGCTTTGTTTCAACGTTTATTCCAGATCTAAAATCATCTAGGGTAAAAGTCTTAACAGCTGCTGTGTATTCTCCTACTTTCAATTGCCAGTTGCCCTGACCCCAAAAAAGGGTAGCAGCACAAGAAGTCATCATATCGCCTAAAATATCAGAGGGGCTTCTGTCTAAACTTACAACACCGTTTAGCTCATATCTTTTTTCAGTGCCGCCATTAGATAACGTAACAGTTTCATCACAAGTATTAGCAGCTGCTGAGAACGTTGTATCAAGCGTGACGCCTGTATTATCTACACCATAAGAGCTAGTGAGATAATCACGGATACACAGAGCCGCATTTGCTGAGAAAGCAGTGCTGGAATTTCTGGGATCATAAACCTTTTTGCCCTCAACTATTGCAGTGAATAAAGGTATTCCCTCAGCAAAAACATTTTGGTCATACTCCATGCGAACATAGAGGCAAGCAATCCCTTCACCTTTAAAGTTTGTATTTTCACTACTACTAGGAGCAACCCCGTCTATTTTCCATTCTGGGGGATCTGTAATAGCGTTTAGTGTGCTGTAAACATTTTGGTTATCAGCGCCTGTAAACTTGCGAATATATATCTTAGCGTTACTGTCTGCGTCTTTCCACCTCGCATCAGAAACAAAATAATCTGAGCCAATTGTTACAGTTGCGTCATTGATATAAACAGAGCCAATACTATTAACTTCATGTCCACCCAAAACAATTATTTGGTGCAGAAATTTATTAGTATCACCTGTACTTTCTACATAAGATACTACACCGCCTTTACGGATTGTACCGTATATAATTTCCTGTGGCGCTGTTGCTGTTCTAGTATTTGCAATTAATCCCTGACTTGTCCCGAAAGCTCCAAAATCAGGAGTTGGAGTAAGTGCTTTAATAGCCCAAGTAGTAACTGCTGATATTGCTATATAGCTTATAGCTTTACTTATAAATATTTGACTAGCTGTTGCGCTGGCTAATATATTTCCACCAAATAAAATAAAGGGGTCTCTAGGTATTCTCTCCCAGCTGTTGAGGCTGACCAATCTGTAATTGTATAGACTGTCTTTCACTCTAGCACCCAACCACTTGTAATTGTTTCTATCGGTAGAGCTTCCAAAGACTGCTTTCCTAAAAAGACAGCGCTGCTACCTATGCTTATTCCAAGAGCATCATTTATTACCCAACGTCTAGCAGCCTTCGTTGTAACTAGACTTCCTCTAGGGGGTACTCCATCAACTCTTGTCAGCTTTGTTTCTAGAGCTTCATAAAGTGTATTTGCTCCAAACCGTTTTCTAAGTTTTTCCCGACTTAAATAAATACCATTTTTTGTATATTTACAAAGCCAATCATCAGCATAGCCAATGCCATACATTGCGCGAAAACAGTTGTTAGTAAAAACAAAGCAATCGTTTGTATGCCATTGAAAACCGTAGCCTCTATTTGCTCTTATATAATCGTTAAGAGCATCTAGATTAGGTTGCTTCATCACCAGCTTGAACTTCTCGACCCCACACAATCGACTTATCTTGCAACCCAGAAACCCAATCAAAAAAACTATCAGATCCAGTTAGACCTTTAGAAGTTCTAACCGCCTTATGGCTCTCGCTTGTGTAGCGTCTAATATTAGGGCGCTCTAAAGTGATTAGTCTGTTTTCTACCGTCAGCTTAATTGTTGCGCTTTGAGCTTCATCTAGAATAGTCATTTGATCCATGTAGCCGCTAAAGATTTCAACTACATCACTTACCCCGTTTAGACCCCAATAGATTGTCACAAGTCTACCTTGGTACTCTTCAGTCAAAGCGTAAGTCAAAACTGTGTTTGCCAAACCTGACAGCGTGATTGTTGTACCACGCGCTGACAAATCACCAGCCTCTTCTAAACCGTCAATTGATAATAATGAACCCGTACCCGTATAGGTTGAAGAGCTTATTGTTTTCTCACCGTATCCCGTCCACAACCTCATAGCACCAGATTGAAATGCTAAATCTACAGCATAGAACGGTTCTATCTCAGGATTAGATAGAGCCGATAAAATAGCGCTGGGAACTGCTCTAGTCATACTGCTTCCATTGCTCCAAAACTTATTCCATAGACTGAAAGATTACTAACGCTGTAAGCAATTTCATTACTACTCAATCTAAATAAACCATTAGCGCTTGTAAGGTCAGCTGACACAGCTGAACGTGTTTTTCTAAGGCTAGGCCATATCTCTAGATCTGCTGCGCTTCCAGTGCCTGTATAATTTTCTAACACTTTATGTAACGTCGAGTCAGAGCCAGTACCCAAAGCCAAAAAGTCACCAGCCTTTAAAGTCTGACCAGACGTTACAACTGCACTAACTGTATTATCACCAGCTGACCCTGAGATTGTAGCAGCTGTCGCTGTGCCTTGAATTGCGTGTGATATAGGATCACTCAGTAGAAATGTTCCATGCCGACCCCGTAAACTAATCAGCCACGCTACCCAAGCCTCAGCTGTAACTCTACGCATTGGCTTTAGAGTTATATCTACACTCCACATCTGACCAGCATAAGTGTGCGCCTGACCAGCAAAAGTAAACGGGCTTTGAGAATAAGCAACAGAGTTTATTGCTCTAAAATCTATTCCGCTGATTGTTGTGTAATCAGGTAAGCTTAGAGGATATGTTATAGCCATTAGCTAAAAGCCCGTCCGTAACTGCCACCCCGACGCTTGCTATCAACAACCGCTGCTTTAGCACTTTCCGCAATTTGAGGTAACATCGTTTTAATTTCGTTTCTGACTGTCTGTTGTACGCCAGTAGTCACGTTAATTGTTTGATTGATTGTCACCCCATCACCGCCACTTATCGCGCTCTGTGCTTGCCCTACAGACAGCACACGACCTGATTGTGAGGGTACAAAGATCTCCCTGCCATGCTCACCCACAACAGCAGCTTGACCAGCTTGCATATAACCGCCAGAAGCAAGATTAGTATTAGGCATGAAAGATGATGTTGCTGGATTAATACCTAAAAAACCCATTGCCGCATTTACTAACCGCTGTACTACTAAGATCCTATAAAGCTCTCTTATGATTGCTTGGGCTGAAGATTTCAAAGAATCTTTGAAACTTTTTGAACCGTCAATGGCAGACATAAAAACATCTTCAAAAGCAGACTCAAGAGTAGAAGCCATAGAGTCTAGATCTTCCATAGCCTTGGTCATTAACTGTAATTCACCAGTAGCTTTTTTAACATCCTTTGGATTTACTGGGGAGCTTGTGCCTTTGGTATTTGCTGCTTTCTCCATTTTGTCGATTAAAGCAATTCGCGCTAATTCTTGATCTAATAGTTTCTGTCTTTCCGCTTGTACTCCAGCAAGCTTTATTTCTGAGACAACAAGATTATCTATCATAACTTGTTTCTTTTTTTGAAAATCTTCTTCAGTACGAAAAGCTGCTTTTTTAAATTTTTCGATAGCCTCACGTTTTTTTTGAATTTTTATTTCTAACTTTAATTGCTGGTTATAAAGATCATCTAATCTTGCTTTGTCAGTCATTGCAAAAATAGCGTCAAAAGCTTCTAGCGCTGTTAAAGCAAACTTTGAAAACGACTTACCCATAGCGCCAAGAATTTCATCCATGCGTCTACGCATTTCCATCCCAGCTTTTATTGTATCTGTTTCTAAAACTAGGCCAAGCTCTCTAGCTCTTTCTGACATTTCACCTAGTGCTTTTGCATTATTTTGGAACAATGGCACAAGTAAAGTTGCATCAGAAGCAAGCGCCTCCATAAAGAATGTCATTTCTGCTTGATTAACGTTTGCGTCTTCTAGTGCTTTTACATACAGCGCTAAACCTTCATCAGAGCTTAGACCTTTAAAAGCGTCAGCAGTAAGCCCGACTTTAGGAGCAATTTGCTCAAAGAAATCTATTGCCCCACCGCCTCCGCTTATAAAAAAGTCAGAAAATTTATCATTTGTGTCTTTCAAAATATCTGCAAGTTTTTCTTGAGAAACGCCAAAGTTTGCAGCAGCAAATGACATTTCTTGAAAGCGCTCAACATTTACACCAGCAAGCGCTGAAAGATTAGTAATCTCTTTTGATGTCTGTGTAGCGTTTTCAATCATTCTTTGAAAACCAACACTGATAGCACCAATTGATAACAAACCGCCAAGCTTACCAGCTGACAGACTAAGCTTGTCCATAGCCTTAGTTGTTTGATGTAAATTAGTCTTAGACTTATGTGCAAATCTTTGGATCTTTTTATTCGCACGATCCATAGCTTTATTAAACTCACGATCTTTTGCAGAAAGTATAATATTTAATTCTTCTGCACTTATCGCCATTTATCCGTACTTCCTTGCTAGTTCTTTTGCCTCTTCTAACGAAGGTGCATTTTTGCCAGCCCTATTTGGACTATGCGCTTTTTGCCAACCATCAAATAGAATGAAAACATCTTTAGGTATCATGCGTCTGATTTCGTCAGGTTTCAGTCCAGCTATAATTCCGTTTGCAATTATTTTACGGACGTTAAGCCTTGTTTGCTTTTGCTCGTAACTTTTTTTTTAGGTGCTTCTGCAAATGCGTCAGGCATAAAAGCAATACCCAAAACAGCCTGAGCAATTTGATAGAGGCGCAAATAATCAGCTGGTGTACACTCTTCAATTATTGCATCAGCTTCACCGTCTTTTTTGCCACCCCCGACTAGTGCCAAAGCTAAGAGATCTTTAATTTCTGTGGAAGAAGGTTTGCTACTGCGCTCAAAAAAACCATCCCACAATTCAAAGATACCTCTGTGTTTGTCCTCAAATCTTTCTATCTGTCCGACTGTAAGAATAAAAACGTAGCTAGTGCCGCCAAGCTCCTCAACAATGCCGCCCCGTGGACTTTCAGCGGTAATAGCCATTATGCAGAAGTAAAGGTTACAGCACCGTTGCTTTCTAAACTTGTTGAGAAAGTAACGCCACCTTCTGTTTCGCCACCAAACTCTAAACTTGTTAGCCTAAAGTTTCCAGCATATGTACCAAAATCAGGAACAACAACCTGACAATTCATTGCTGGATCAGCTTGCATTGCTACCGTGTTTAATCTTGCCTCAGCCGTTTCATCTAGAAAAACTCCGTCAGCCGATAAGCTAACTGATTTTAAACCGTTCAAGCTTGAAGCAAAGAGCGCACCAGCTGGCGAACTTGCGTCAGGGGTAGTTACATCAATTGCAGAATTATTGATTGTAATAGTCTTAGAGTTTAGACCAGCTAAAGAAGTAAATACTTCTGAACCAGACCCGTCACCGACTTTAAGTAATAGTGCTCTACCTAATTGTTTAGCCATAGTAAAAACTCCTTTTAGGCTGTTTGAATATTTGCGTTGAAAAGAATTGAGCCTTTATGCCCACGATCATCAGTATTCTTTTCAACCATGTAATTTTCGCAACGTAGATCTATTAGGTGAAAACCAGTTAGACTTACGTTTGTTTCTTGTCGGTGTAGCGCTGTTCTTACAGCTTCTAAAATTCTTGTTGCTTCAACACGTCCAGTTGTTTGAGAAAATGCCTCTATAAATAATGTTACCTCTGCTCCTGTACTTCCGTCAGTATCGTCAGCGCGTGGCACAATGCCGCCAAACCGAATGAAAGGGTAGGTGACAGGGGTAGGGGCTTCATCATAAATTCTATCAGAAATAATAGCTGCTGTAGCGCTGTCAGCTGCTAGCCTTGTCCTAACAGCCTTTTGTAATTCCAATGCAAAACCGTTACTCATTTTAAACCAGTTTCCCTAGCAGCTTTGTTAATAGCGCGACTTACACGACCTCTATGCTTTTTACCTAAGAGCAAATAAGTGACCCTAATGAATGACCTAGGACTTGTAGTACCTGTAAACTTTTTGCCTGTTCTTTCTGGCTGTCTAGATCTTCTTGTATAAGTTCTACCAAATTCAACAGACAACGCTTTGATCTGATCTTTAGCCGTTGGTGGTGCAGCCTCAACAGACCCCACGAAACTAAAAGGTCTTATTTCAAATTTAGCGTGGATACCTCGCGCTAAATCACCTGTATCTTTCTGGACAATTGATCTAGCTTTTGCAACGCCTTCAAGCGTAGACTTTCGTACTACATCACCAATTAATTTTCTTTGCCGCCTTGGGTACTTTTTAATATTTGCAGAAAGTTTTTCAAACTCAACCTTCAAGCTGCAACACCTTTTTCTAGGACAAACAAAGTAATGTCATTTTTAGCTGTTGGACTTGTAATAGACTTGATAGCCCAGATAGTATTTCTAGCAATAACGCGATCTGACAAAGTAATTGTTTTTAGTGTGCTGTCTGTTCTTACGCGCATGTTTGCTTTTGCTACATCTTCAAAAGCACCTGTTTCATCGTTCATAGTTCCAGAACGCTCTACAATTTCAGCAAAGCGACTAATAAGATCTGACCAGTTATCTTGCGTCACATTCCCAAAGTCATCAGCAGTTGCTGACATTCTTTGAAATGTCGCTCTGTCTCTGAACAACCCAGACCTAGCCAACCCAGCTACTCCGTTCATTTGCTATCAGCTGCTCAATGCCAAAAGGTAACGTCTTGGAAATTGTTCCTATTAATTCATTCTCACGGTTTTCATAATAGTTTGCGACCAGCATTTTTATTGCATGTCTGACTGTCTCAGGCACACTTTCAGCTGTGTCACCAAAACCCACAACATAGGTTATCTTAATTGCATCATCACGCTTGAATGTTACAGGAAAAGAAAAGCCCGATTTAGGATAAATAGTTTTGTAACTTTTACTGCCTATTATGTAGTAATTAGAAAGTGTATCAGTTTGCAAAACGTTGTTTACATCGTAATACTCTATGGAAGTTACAGACTGAACTGGGGTAATACTAAGATGTACAGTTGTTGGGTTAGGTGCAATGTACTCAGCCCAAGTTTGTGTAATCATTGCTTTTCCAAGCATACCAGTAACATCTAAATAATTTACCGCAACATTTATTAAAGATCCAATGATTACATCATCGTCTGAATGTTCTACGCGCATATGTCGTTTGCATTCAGCAATTGTAACAGGATCTATTAAAGGAGCAGTTACTAGCTCTAATCTATGTTGCAGCGGTAAATTCATTGTTATTCCTTAACAGCTGTCTTTTTCTCAGCGACTTCTTTAGTAGCCTTTTCAACTTTTGTTTCTTCAACAACTTCAGCTATTCCCTTTTCAACATATCTAAGAAGAGCATCAGGATCATTAATCTCTACAATGTCTCCGACACTGTTACTGAACCCAATACCAGCCATTGATTGAAGTAATCTTACTTTTGCCATGTTTATATTCCTTTGAAAAAGTGAGGGGGTTGCATCCCCCTCACACACTGCCAATATTAAGCTTGTGTTAGAGTTTTCACAGCTGCTGTATCTGTTAAGCAACCATCGAATCTAAGATAACCTAGCACCGCAAAATCTGGAAAAAATCGCTCTCGAAGAACCGTTACAGCTGGCTCTGCAACTTTTCTGACATAGAAAGCTGACATATCACCAAACAAGACTGTCTTGTTACCAGTAGCAATTGAAGCAACGTCTTGATTAACAACTACTGGATAGCCCAAGATTGTCTGTGGCATGTTTGCAGCATAGCCGCCAATCTCCCACAAATATCTATTTTGGCTGTCCTTTAGCTTTCTGACTGCTGACAAAGTGCTGTCATTCATCATCATAGCAACATTACCGCCTTGCCTATAGGCTGGATCTACTGAGTGAACTAAGTCAATTAATTCATCAGCTGCAATTGCTGTTGCTGAAGCTGCTGTTACTCCCAAAGTTGCATTGGTCATAATCCCTTCAACGTCAGATGAACCGCTACCAGTTGTAAGCTTAGAGTTAGCAATACGCGCCATTCGCTCACCAAGCTTACGACCTAAAAAGCTTTCCATATTAAGAACACTGTCAGTATTCAATTCGTGAGAAAACCTAATAAATTCAGTATTAAAGCCGAAAGCTGAAAGCTGCTTCTGTCCAAAAGTTACATCTTTTCCATTGTCATCTGTTGGCTGTGTACCTTCAGTATGAGCAACAGGTAGTAACCCAGAACCCGTATCATCAACAGTTGGGATTTTAAATGCTTCACCAGTTGCTGTGTTGAGCGTTGTGAACAATGGTGACGTATACATTGCACCATGAGCTTTCATGCTTTCAACAATAAAAGTCGCAAGAGTTTCAGGCACAGTAAAACCACCACTATTGTTAGTGCCGCCAACCTGTACACGTTTTTCCATTAGTGCTTGCCTAGCTTCTGGGCTAACATCTTCTAGACCACCTTTAGACACGTACTCCATAAACGCAGTACGATATTCCATTGTGTCACCCTGATCTGATGCTGGTGCAGAACGACCTTCAACTTGTGGAAGCTTTGAAGTGTCAGGAGCTTCAATAGCCGCCTGAGCTTTTTCAAGTCTTTCTTCACGATCAGCACGGGCTTGTAGCTTGTCGTGATCTTCCATCATAGCGTCAAATTCACGCTCTATTTCAGCTGCTCTTTCTTCAACAACATCGTCAGTTATTTCTTCTAATTTCTTTCGCGCTTCTGTGGCGATATTCGCCATTTTCTCACGCAAAGTTTTTATCTCAGACATATGAGATCCTTTCTTTATTTAGGGAGAAATTTAGCTTTCATCTTTAAGCGTCTTATGACGCTGTGATGTCTGCGTTTTGCGTGTCGCGCGTTTCTGTACTTCTCCAGACTACTCATGGCACTTCTTAAACCGATTGATGTACTTTCGTAGGCTGGGGTTGTAACAATGCTCACATCGTGCAAATCAGCCCTAGTAATGGTGCGAGTAGGCATTTCAGACTCATCACTCCATTCTTGTGCTGTAGGTACGAAAGCGAACGACATTTTGTCCAAATCACCCCTCTTCATTTTGGGGAGAATTGATCGGACATCGGGATCTGAAGGATCTAGATTGGCTCTTATTTTAAGACCTCTTTCATCCTCAGATAATTCTAACGTACCGCTGCGAGTACGTGCTAATGGTAGGCCAGTGTGATTAATTAGAAAAACAACATCGTCACGATCTACTGCATCTGTAAATGCACCACGCGCAATTTGCTCTTGCCACTTTCCAGCTATAATTGTTGGACTATCAAAGACAGCTGCATAACCTTCAACTGCTACAGTACCGTCATCAACTTCACGAATTTCTAAACCTTCAGCTAGTCTAGCCTCACGGTACTTGTTTTTGTCTTTATCTTTCTTTTTACCGTAAGCGCTATCTTCAATGTCAGTCATATCTTCATCCTCATACTGCTCACTTTTTCCAAAAGTAATTATGATTTCCGTTTCTGTTTCTTTGATGTTTTTTATGTTGCGATCTTCAGAGCGCTCACTAACAACTGATAGTGTTGAGAACTTGTGACCAACAAGCTGACCTGTAGCGCTATAACCATCTTCACCTTCACGGTAGAGCATGATTAAAGCCGCTGGATCATCTTCTGTTGCGTTTAGAGTAAACTCAGTATCTGGCACGTTAAGTGTACCGTCTTTGACTATGCGTCTTACTTTGCCGTAAGCTTTGCCACCGCTGCTATCCCAGCTGACGAAATCACCTACAGCAACCCCGTCAGGTGCTGCTCTATTCAACATACGTTAATAATCCTTACTGAAAGTTTACTGACTGTGTGGCTATGGGAACTGTCGCGCCTTGAATTAGCAAATCATCACCGCTAGGCTTACGCTCAAGCCCTTCGATTTCTCTAACTTCATTTGGCGTTTTGACAGCATTTTGTATTGCAGCCGCGTGTGCTTCCATACGGGTTTTCAAATCACCTCTTAGCAAGCTATCAACATTGTAGCGCACTTCTAAACTACTCTCACGACCAAACAGTTTTAAATTCATTTCCTGTTCTGTCTGCTCAATCCAGCGCCTGAGCGTGTGCTTTACAAAATGCAGATCTTGCTGCTCATTGTTGCTGAATGTTCCGTTGGAAAGATCTTGTAAGAAAACAGGCGGTAAGCTGTATATACGTG
>Ga0209535_1000904_pt1 | contig 20629 bp, 24 predicted proteins | sample LinPmetageLP28_FD_184041 | JGI IMG/M metagenome (GOLD analysis project Ga0209535, IMG submission 184041) | Marine viral communities from the Pacific Ocean - LP-28 (SPAdes) (version 2) | ecosystem: Environmental > Aquatic > Marine > Oceanic | place: Pacific Ocean | collected 2009-08-22
AAATTGAAAATGAGAAACTTAAAAAACAGATTATAAATGAAGATGATGATAATTATAAAATTATAGATGATATGTCAACATCATTAAATCGTATTGTAAATAAAACAGAAAATATGCAAGATTTAAGAGACGTGAATACCTCTTTCATGAACCTTATGAATAATTATTTTAGAAATAAAGATGAGAAACAAATTACTCTCGAATGTGAGATGAATGAGAAAATTAAGAAATTACAAAAGATTAAGGATCTATGTCTTAATTTATAATTTATAACTTTTTTTTTTTTAACTTATATTTTTTTTAATAATTTTTAAATATGCATAATATTTTAAAAGTTTTAAAAGCGGGAAAATTAAACTGACATTAATAAAATATTTAAGATATGTATAAAATGTTATTTAACAAATCACTTAAAGATAAATCATCATATATTATTATAAGAGATATGAGTGATTTAAGCGGTGATATTTTTAATGATGACATCATAAGATATATCTTAAAATTAAGACGTGAGATTATGAGAGATGATAAAATAAAAAATGATAAAATTAAGTTATTAACAGAGTTTAATATGATAAATAACATGATTATAAATTATGATGATAAATGTGATGATAATGAAAAAACTGATTATTATAATTATAAAGATTATGAAAATGATGTTTTAAACTTTTTAATTAATGATGATTATAATATTATTTATGAGGGTTTAAATGATTATTATATAAATAAAATAACTTATAATGATTTTAAAAACATTTTAAATGAGTGTATTTATGACGGGTTATATTTTTATAAGACGTGTTCTATTATAGATACTGATAATATTATAAGTGAGTTTTATAAAATGATAAATATTTATGATGATGATTTATTAACTTTTTTTAAAAATAATGAAAAAAATTTACATCAAATCTTAAAAAAAATATTATATAATAAAAAAAGTGAAGATGATCCCGTGAGACAGATTTTAAATAAAAAAGATTATGATGAGTTATGTGAAATGTAAATATGAGATTAATTTAAAAAGTTTTAAAAGGTAAGTATAAATCTTTAAAAATAAAATATATTATATTATATAAAATGAGTGAAGAAGATTACATTCCCGAGATCGATAATGATTATGATGAGAATGAGACAGATTTATCATGCACAGATTATATAAAATCAATTGATCCTAATGATTTAAAGAAAAAACAATTATCACTTTTAAAAAATCTGTTCGAAGATGGTGGATTAAGAACTGAAAATATTTTAGAAATACAGATGATTTTAAAATTAATTCAAGATGCATCATGTGAGGATGCGACGAAATTACAAATGGGAAAATGTCTTGAGATGATAATTAACCTAGCGAATCAATATCTTAATTTTTTACATGAAAATGGATCAATATAAACCTCTTTAATTTTCCTCTACTAATTCAACTTTTTTAACCTCTTTATTATTTATTCTTTGAATATCAATTTTAGGTTGATATTTAAAATTATTATATGCATGATTTTTCTTTCTTTGAGATGAGATGTCTGCAATGATATTATATGATAAACCTATATCACTAGAAATATCTTTAAGGGTGGGGTAATCTTTATCATGAATGAGATCCCCATTTAAATTGATTTTACAATTGAAGCAGTTATTCTTTGATTTCATTTTATATATATAATAGATTATTTTTTTAAGTAATTTAACGAAACTTTAAAAATCGGGAAAATTAAATAATATATGTTCTTCACTTAAAGATATGTCATCTTACAATACTTATAATGAGTGTGGATAAATTGGGTGCGGACAATTTTTCTAAAAAAAAAATATTATCTATTAATATAAATATAATGGATCAAAGAACAAAAGATAAAATTGTATTCGAGAAAACATTAAAGGAGAAGTTTCCGAATAAGAGATTATTTCATAATGGTAAAATAACTAAATTTTATAAGATGCAGAACATTAAGTATATTCAAGATGGAATGACAAGTTTTATTTTTCATGATAAAAATAAACTCTATGATCCTTATACAAAAAGATTAATAAATAAAAATACTTATCTAACAAAGAAAGGAGAGTTAAGGGCGAGATTTAAGAATAATAGTGAGGTTTATAATTTAAATAACGACATATTCACCCAAGCACCGAAATATCAAAAAGTAATAAAAAATAAAGTTCAATATGCAGAAATGAATAAAAAAAATATAGACATAGAAATTGACTTCACATTATTAAATAATTCTTTTAAAAACTTATTAACAATTTTAAATCCTACAACTAAAAGATATGTAATCGAGAGCAATGATCCCGACACGGGTGAGAAAAAAATATGGGCATTAAATTCTAATGTAATTGAGAAATTAACTGAATTAATAGCGAAGGGAGAAGTTTATGAAAATGCAATAGATTTAGATAGTTTTAGAACTATCATTTATTCTTTCGTCATGAGACGACCAATGACATTAAAAATATTAGGAGATCCACCGAATAAACAACAGAACGGAGTTTCTTTTTTCGGGTATAATCATAACACTAATTTAAATTTAGGGAGGTATCAAATATATACTAAAAAAGAAGAAGAAGAAGATTATGATAATGTATATGATGAAAATTGTTTATGTCATGCATTAATTAATAAAGGTATAGATGTATCACCTATCAAGCATCTTGTGAGAAACAGAACAATACCTCATAAGGATCTCAAGGTTGTGGCGAACGCACTGAAAATTTATATATGTTTAAGATTTATAAAAGATGAGAAAAAGAGATTATATTACGGAGATAAATCACATCCTAAAATAGAAATAGGGAATATCAATAATCATGCATTTTTAATAGATGACACAGAATATACATCATATTCAATTAAAAATTATCATGTTTTAAAAGATAAAGAAAATTTTAATAAAATTGTGAGCATCAAAAAATACAATAAAAAAGGTGAACCGAATTATGAGAGAAAAAATAATAGATTTATAGATAGTTATAATTTAATTAAAATCTTATATGAAAATGAAAATGAGTTTTTAACCCCTATTAAATATCATGAAAATTTATATAAATCAATATATCATGAAAAAGTTAATGAATTCGGATCTCTTGATTATGATGAAGAAATAAATACACAAGATAATCCAGATCCTCGTGAGGGGAGGGGTGAATGTCTTAAAACTATATTCTTTGATTATGAGACAACAACTGCACGTGATGATGGTTTATCAGTTAATCACAAACCTTATTGTTTATTTAGTGATATACATCCAAAAGGTTTCTGGGGTGAAGATAGCGGGAAGGGGTTTTTAAATGATGTCTGTGATAAGTATGGTCATGATAAAGACGATGAGAATATAAAATCAGTTAAAACGGGTAAAATATATGTAAATTTAATCGCTCATAATTGTGGTTATGATTTTAGATTTTTAATGAAACATTTATTTTATAATCTTCAAACAATAGAAAAAGGGGGATCTGGTCTTATGACTGCATCATGCTTATATTTTTATAAAAATAAAATCATCTATCTAAAAATCACGGACTCATTAAAAATGATTAATATGCCATTATCTAAATTCGGTAAATGTTTTAATCTAAAAAATTGTAAAGAAATCCTCCCTTATAGTTTATACACAGAGGAAAAAGTGAATAAAATTCATATCCCTATTAATATATGTTTATCACATGTTAAGGATAAGGATCAAGATGAATATTTAAATAATTGTAAAAAATGGGATTGTATAAATGATGATAAGACGATTAACATCTTAAAATATTCTGGAAAATATTGTGAAATGGATTGTCTCACATTAAGAGACGGATATAACACATTTTATAAACTTGTTAAAGAGGCAACTGGTCAAGATATTCATAATTATATATCTCTAGCGAGTATGGCAAATGATTATTTAATAAGGCAAGGATGTTATGATGAGGTTAAGATGATAAGCGGTGTGCCACGACATTTTATCCAGAAATGTGTGGTGGGCGGACGCACTATGACATGTGATAATAAAAAACAGAGAAAAATGAAATGTAAAATAAGTGATTTTGATGCAGTATCATTATATCCCTCCGCTATGAATAGAATGAAAGGGTTTTTAAAAGGAGCACCGAAGGTTATAGAAAATTTTAATAATATAAAAAATACTGCAGACGGGTATTTTATACAATTAAAAATTAAAAAAGTTAATAAAAATTATCACTTCCCTCTGGCATCAATCTTAACTGATAAGGGGATAAGAAACTTCACAAACGATCTCGAAGGTCATATTATATTTTTAGATAAAACGGGTTTAGAAGATTGTGAAAAGTTTATGAAGATTGAATATGAATTTATTAAGGGTTATTATTATGATGAAGGACATAATAATAAAATTAAAAATACGATGAGACATCTATTTAATCAAAGATTAAAATATAAAAAAGAGAAAAACCCAATTCAAATGGTCTTCAAAGAACTCATGAACTCGTCTTATGGTAAATCATTTATGAAACCTATTGACTCGGATAAGGAGTATATAAGTGTTGATAAGGTTAATGATTATATAAATCTTCATTATAATAACATAAAAACGATGACCTTATGCGAGAATAAAAAACTTTTTAAGGTTGAGAAAATTAAATCAATTGATACTCATTTTAATAATGTGCACTGCGGTGTTGAGATTTTATCTATGAGTAAAAGGATCATGAATGAGGTTATGACACTGGCAGAAGATTTAGAAATGAAAATGTATATCACGGACACCGACTCAATTCATATTGATAGTGATAATGTTAAACCACTCGGAGATGAATTTAAGAAAAGATATAACAGAGATTTAATAGGTAATGACATGGGACAATTTCACACCGACTTCGATATGGACGGGGCATGTGATGAGATACACGCAATAGATAGCGTCTTTCTCGGTAAAAAATGTTATTGTGATCGTCTCATGAGTAAAGATAAAGAGGGTAATGATATATATGATTATCATGTGAGAATGAAAGGCATACCTAATGATTGTATTATGCATAAAGCGAATGAGGACTTCGGAGGTGATGTGATAAAATTATATAATTATTTATATGACAACCCAGAGGGATTAGATTTTAACCTTCTGGCAGTAAAACCTAAATTTGAATTCTCAAAAGAAATGACAATTAAAAATAAAACAAAGTTTAATAGAAGAGTGAAGTTTTTATAAACAGACGACATCACGACATAAAAAAATTGTAATAAAAAATAGTTTAAGACGGCGTTTCTCATTTATCATATATACCCTTATAAATCTTATCAATTCATAAATTTTCTTTTTTAAAATTATTATATATTCATAAAAATTATATATATGTATATTTATAAAATGACGATCTTGAGAGTTGACGATGAAACTTTTTCAATTATAATGTTGGCACTTAATGAATGTGGGTATGATGTTGATGCATTAGAAATTGATTTTTATGAAGAATGTTTATGTGAGGAAGTTAAAGATGAAAAAATAGATACATCTAAAAATCCGAAAAAAGATAAGAAAAATAAAATATGTATAGATTAATAAGATAGACATGAGCGAGAGTGAAGGTGATATAATACAAATAGAAAAGATGTCAATAGACCAGTTCGCTGGGTCAATTGTATTAATCTTGGGTGCAGTGGGATCATTATTATTGGTTGTGTGGCAATCTCGATGTGGAATCCATTGTCGTCTGGGTTGCAGTGATAATTGCTATTTATGTGATTGCAAAAGAGATCCACCTCCAGATGACAACACAGAACCAGAACCAGAACCACCCCAAGATCTTGGGGATAATCATGAGGATTTAATTCCTAATGATAATCCTTAAAGAAAAAGAAATAATTTAATTTTTTTATATTTTAATATATTATATTTTATTGAGCGTCAAAATTAATCGTCATGACATTCACGAATACAACAACCAAAAATCCACCAACACCAGCAACGAAACATTTATATAACTTAAATAGAAAATAATTTTAATTTAATTCAAAGGACGATCCATAAAGAAGTCCGAATGGGTGTGATTAAATCTATCTTGCCTTCGGTTCTCTAAAACTTGATGACGAGCATCCGCTCTCCTCTGCACTCTCTGGAGGTCTGGGAATGCTACACTCTCAAACTTATAAACTGGGACTGGATTAATTCCAGTAGATTTTCCAGTCCTTCTTAAAGGGTCATAATCATCTCTCTCCCAGTGGGCACGATTAGGTGCTACTTTATCCATATCGGGATCGCCTAAATGTCTGTAATTTCCTTCGCTGTTATTTCTCTGGGTATTAAAAAAGAAACTCATTTATATTAAATATATATATATTATTATTATCTTAATATAATTAATTTTAATCAAATCTCACTTCAAATAATTTTCCCTTTTCTGCATTTTTTATTGTCATGCCTCCATTAAATTTACTTTGTTTTTTCCTAATCTTTTTCTTTTCATTCTTAACTGCTTTTTTAGTAATGGGTTCTCCCCAATGGTATCGTGCTATAATAGGTAATAAATCATCTGGGATTTTAGGATAATGTATCTTATACCATTCGACTCCTTCTTCTTCTGTTTTTATTTGTATAAATGATAATGGTAGACCATCTTTATGAAGTTTCTTTCCATCACTTCTTCCCTCATTTAAAACTTGTGCTGGAACTTCTAAATCATATTTAGAAATATCAGTCATCTCGCATTCTTTACCATTTCCGATAGTATATGTCATTTTATCATCACTAGGATTGATTAAATATGTATTTCCATTCGCTTCATTTTTCGCTTGAAATAAGTTTTCTTTTCCATTTATTTTATTATATCTTGGATCTTTACCTAATCCAACTCTTACAGCATATTTAGAATTTACACAAAAAGGATTTTCTAAATTATAATAATTTTCAGTATCATTAGAATTCACCATTTATAATATATAATAGAAAATAATTTTAATTTAATTTTTCCGCAAGTCCAGATTTCTTGATTTTATGATTTTTTAACTTTTCTAAATGTTCTTCATATTGATTTATTAAATCTTGATTTTCTCCATCTAATAACTTAATCATTTCATTTAATTTTTCCTCTTGTTCTTTTCTTGCACTCTCCCATCCCCATTTATACATACCACCATAAAATGCTCCAAGTCCAACAGATAATCCGATACTGGTTAATAATTCTCCCCACATTTATAATATACAATATATTTTATTTTTATTTATTTTAACTTAAATCTTGATTTATAATCTTCTATTGATGATTTTAAAGTTGATTTATTCCATAATATATGTCTACTTAATGCACCAGCACTCATCGGATCTTTCCAGTTCTCATTCTTCTTATGTCTTTTTAAATAATTCTCTCTTAATTTAACATCTTGATGGTCTATAAATGTTCCTTTTTTAGGATTTTTTAAACCAAAATGCGTTGTTTTAATTTTAGTCCCATCATCTTTTCTAAAAACTGCTACAAATCTCTTATCACTTCTTGGAGATTTAGTTATGTCAACTTTAACCATTTATAATATATTATATTTATTTTTTCTTTTTCTTCTTATTATCAATTTTATTATATTTATCCCATATCTTGGCATCTAATTTTCTTGCTTTACCTCCCATGACAACAGATGCTAGACGACCATATCCCCACGAGAATGCTGTTTGATTGGGTCTTGATCCAGATGAATAATAAGCACCCTTTCCTTTCATGATAATCTCTTCAGCACCTTTCTTTGATATAATATTTTTATGCAAGAATTCTTTATCAGTTATTTTATGTTTATATTTATCTTCATATTTTTTCGCCCATCCACTTCTTTTAGATTTAAAAGATGTTTCTGGTCTATCTTTACCTTCAAAAAAAGATTTTATCTGTGCTTGTCTTTCTTTACCTTTTAACCCCGCTAGATAAGTAGCGGGGACATTCCGACTCTCCCCCTTATATGTGATTTTAACCATTATTATGTTATATAATGATATTTTAAAAATGTAAATTGTAAATGATTTATTTTAAGAATTTAAACAGATACAGAAGCAGTTCCGTCAAGGTTGATGTAGAAGATAGCATCACAGAGGACATAGAAGTCCGCTCGGACTTGTCCCGCAGTTAATCCCTTTGTAGCGATGAAGTTAATAGGGAGAGAGCGGGAGGCGGTATCGATGCCTTGCTCTAAAAGGACACGATTGAATGCTTCAAAGTCATATCCTACGAAGAAAGAAGATAGGGTTGATTTTCCCCATGTTTCACCATCTCTCGCATCTTGGACGTTGAGGGTGTGCTTCTGTGCATATGCTTTCTGGTGCTGGTAATCACCGATCTTGCCGAATGCTTTATCAAGTTCCGCTTCACGCTGGGACTGCTGGTCTTTGCCATTACATGATACATCAGTTTGCGGGTATCGGACAGACCCGATCTCAAATCTAAAACTCTGGAGATCCGCACTCTGGAAGACCGATGAATCGTAATTTGTATTTACACCAACTTGGGCGGAGGCAATAAAAGTTCCGAAAATAGATTTAACCGATTTAACACGAGCGGGGAGTGAAATGGTATATTGCGATGCAGCACCATCCATAAGTCCAGAGTAGTGGCGATATGTCTGTCCCGCCAACTGGAGGACACCACCAGCACCATCCATAACCATGCGGAGACGATCATAGAAAGAACGATCCATATCAATCAAGTGGGCAATGTATCGGACGTTTGAGATGCTCCAAGCACTATCAATCTGGACACCTTGTGCAGCACCAGCGGTTTCCGTCTGGGTAATACCGATACGATTGGCATCGCATAAGGTCAGTTCAATTGTGAAACCAGCATTCATCATAATTAAGGGGATGTATTTATCCATATTTAGGAAACCCGAAACAAGAGGGATACACATCTTACGAGTAGCACCAGAAGCGAGGCGAGATAAGGCGTGGACATTAGCGAGACCAGTGGCACTCGGATTAGCAAGATTTGCTGCAATGGGGACACCAGATACTTGGTCTCCCTCAATACCATTAATGACGCACTCGGAACTCATGTTATAAACCAGTTCAGTTGTCGCTGGGGTTGCCTTCGTCTGTGCACCACCCGCTTGACCAGTAGATCCACCACTAGATGCCATCTCACTAGCATCCGCTGGTTGGACACCTTGCTGGACGCAAGACATCTGTTCTTTATATAATCCTAAATTAGAATAATTATTCTTAATGTATTCCTTCGGGCACTGGCATAAACTTAACATACTAAACAGACGGGAATATTCATTTATATCTTCAATTACAACTCCGCCACTTTCAATCCTAAGTCGCTGTATCCATGCGGGGGTGAACTGCTCTAGGGCGAGGAAATTAGTTGCTGCCGCATTATTGGTTATATCACATTCTAAATAAGAATGCGTTGCGTCTAACATAGAGTCGGCATTAACATCTATACGACATATAGTAGAACCAGTAGAATTAGAAAAGGACTGCCCATTAACGGGCAAGAACTCTCGGCGATTGCTACGGGACTCTACGGCAAGGGGTAAAACATTATCATAATTGACTTGGGGCGGGTGAACTCTCGACTCTTCCATTTTATAACTTAATGTAGAAAATAAAAATAATAAAAATAATTTTAGTTTTAGTTTTTGACAATTAATCAATATCCAATAATTCAATCTCAAAATTGAGAATTGTTTGAATATCAACATCATCTGGAATTATTGTGTTGTCTAGATTTGCTTGATAAATTCTAAATCTTAATTTCTGTGCCGATGGATTAGAACATACAACATCCGATCCAGAATACTCTCCACCAGATATAACTTGATAATTACCATTAGCAACTAAATTAACTAATGCATCCTTATTAGGAACAAAGAACATGTTATTACCTCTTATGCGACCATTTAAATTGGTTGATGTATTATTAGGTGCGATGCCTAATCCTTGAACGTCAACATAAATTGCTGGAATATCAAATGCCAGAGAATTAGATGCTCGTTTTCCAGCATTGGCAATGCTGTCTTGAACTATATATGCACTCGTCAATCTAAACATACAATATTGAGAATCCTTATTTGTGAATGCCAGTGGTGGGATCTGGAAAGTAAAATCCCCAGATTGATCGGTTGGTTCACCATCAGTGGAAGTGATAGAATATCTAAAAGTATTCTTCTTCCTTAAATATAGTTGTTTCATGTCTTTCTTGTAAATATCCACATCACTCATTTTATATTATATAAATATAAAATATTATAAAAAAAGAATTTAAAAATTATCTTAAATAAATGAGAATTTACATTCCCGCCATGCGTTTGGCAACTTTAACATTTGATTTAGTATCATCAACTGCTTTTCTAACTTCCTTTTCACCCTTCTCAAGTTTAGATTTCAGTGCAGTTTCTCCAGCAGTCAACATTGCTTCCCCTTTATCTATTAAATCTATCCCCGCTTTCGCACCAGCACTCACATCTTTAACTAGACCAATCCCAGATCGAACAACACCCGAGATCGGTGAAACTGCTTGACCGATGATCGGTATCCTATCAATTGTATTTAATACTTTCTCACCCGTTTCGGAAATCTGTTTCCCTACACGATGAACTTGTCCTAAAACTTTTCTTCCCATTCTCGCACCCGCATGAAGTCCGCCACTCAATCGTTTTCCTAATCTTGAAAAGAATCCCATTTTATAATATTACATTATATTAATTATTTATTAATTGCTTCATTTTTTATTTTAGATTTATCATTTGCTCTATCTAAAATCTCATGATCGTCAATATGAGAATCCCCATGATTGTTTAATCTTAAAGATCCCATCGGAATATTTATTTTTCTTTTAGCATAAATAAAATCAATAGCAATTGCAATCTGGAAATGTAATCCATTTAAATCTAGAATTCTGTTTCTTTCATCTGTCAACCTAATTGTTAATGTATCAATAGTTCTTAAATCTACAATTGATTTATGAGTTGCATTATTTGGTGTTGAGAATATCATTCCACCAGCGTTCACATTTATGGGGACTCTACTTAATATATTTGAGAATGTTCCAGATTGTGTATCTAATGTTCCATTACTAACTAAATTGGTTCTTATATAAACTCCGTGAATTGATCCATTTATATCAATCACATTATCCGAAATTAATGTTGTATCATATGTTCCACCTCCAGCAGTTGCTGGTAGAAAAACAACTCTTGGTTCACCTTCTCTAAATCCCATCTCAATATGTGGGGTCTGTGTTATTAAGGGATCATCAAAGAATAAATCAATTCTCATATTAGGGGTTGCCACCGCATCATTTAATTTAGTGAACTTATATTTATATTTCTGTATATCTGTATCATAATCTATTTGAATATCATAATCTATACCCTTTGCGGGGTCTTCTAAATTATTTTTAAAAAATGTTTCTAATGTTGTAGCGAGTGAATAAGCATCATAATTAGCGGGGTTGAGTGTTAATGTCGCTTCAATAAAATCTCCAGTATCTGTATTTGTTGCCTTACATTTTAATTTATTATTTATATTTTCTCTTATGTTATAAAAAGAATAAGGAATGGTTGCACTATTTAATGATATTAATGCTCGTTGATTTCTTGGGACTTCTATTTTTTCTGTTAATTGATATTGGAAATAAGATGTTAATGGGAATCCTCCTAATGAAGTTGCAAGAGTATTAGTAGCATCTCTGCTATCAACATATAATATTTTTGATGGTTCAGCGTTCGCTTGTAAAACATAACTCATTTATATAATAAAATATATTTTATTTATATCCTTTTGATTTTGCGTTTTTATGTGCTTCATCAAAACTAGCACCCTTTAAAATACTCATCCTCATAGATGCCATATGTTTCTTGCCGTGATTTTTTCCGTGTGCTTCTAGTTTCTTTTTATCATCATCACTTATCTTCGCTCCCTTCTTAATCGGTTGAAACGATGCTGGTAGTTTCTTCTTTGCCATATTTATATACTTTAATATATTTTTTTATTTTTATCTATTATCTTTTTCTTAATTTTGCTATTTTATTTGATTCGTCTTTTTCTTTTTTCTTTAAGTTGATTAATTCTATTGCTAGATCCATGATTTCATTTTCTAATCTTCTCACTTCCTCTCTCCTATCATTTCTTATTAAATCTCTCAATCTACTCAACGAATCTCTATCTTTTGCCGAGTTTGTAATTCTTATTAAATCTCTTGCATTAAATGGAATAAATTGACCATTAACCCCGAAGTTCATGAGTGCTCCAAGAGTTCTGTTTTTCTCGTCTTGTATTGATTGCCTTGCTTCTAATCTATTTCTATACCTTTCAACTTCATCCTCAAATGATTTTACCCCTCCTCTAGGATCAGTTAATAAATTAGATCGGAATTTTCTCACTTCTCCTTCTATATCAGTTCCCCTTCTCCCTTGACCAGATGAACGGACTTGAGTTTCTTTTGATTGTGCTTGAACTATGCTTCTGTCAACTAAATTATCAACTATTTCACTTACATCACCAGTGGCAGTTCTACGACCTCTATCTCTTTCTGCTCTCGCACCTCCTCTGTCTCTTCTCTGCTGGGTATCAACTGCTCCCCTTATACCAGCACCAATTAATGATTGTGTTGCTTCACTTGCTATTCTTTTTCTTTCCTCTTCTCTATCTTTTCTCTGTTTTTCTTTTCTTTCTTTTTCTAATCTTTTAGCATTTTCTGTTGCAGTATCAAATGCTATGTCAACTACATCATCTATAATTTCACCCACATCTGCTCTTGCTGTCGATGTCCTTAAATTAGGTGGAACTGGTAGGGGTCTTTCTGGTAATGGTCTTTTTCTTAATCTTTCTCTTTCTGCTTTCTCCCTTCTTGTTTCTTCTTGTTTCTTTTCTCTTTCTGCTTGTTCTTTTCTTAAAATCTCTAATGATGATTGTCCGAAACTATCTTTAATATCTTTTCTTAATGATGAAACATTTAAAAGATTTTGGGGATCTTGTTCTTGGGGTCTTTCTCTCTGTGATGTGGGTTGTGTAATATTAGAACGATCATTTTGTTTTTCTCTCTGTTTTCTATCATAAAGTTCTCTTGCTTGATTGAATGCTTGTGTTGTTTCATCAGTAAAATCAATTTCATCAAATCCATCAACAGATTTAAAATCATCATCACTATCAACTTCTTCAACCACTTCTTCTACTTGTAATGGTTCTGCTGTTAATTGTATTTCTTTTTCTTTTTCTCCTCCCATGATGTCGTCCACTATTTTGCTTTGTTCTTTTTGTTGTATTTCACCTATTAATTGTTGTTGTCTTGCTTCTGTGCCAAATATTGATTTACTTTTATTTCTTTCATCGAATTCACTAATTATTTCATCTGGTTTTTTTGTAGGTCTTATAAAACCATCTGGTGCTCTTACTTCATCTTCTTTTTGTTTTCTTTCTTCTTCTACTGCTTTTGTTTGTCTATCTAATTCATCTCTAATATCTTGAACTCGTTTTTCTTCTTCTGCTTCTTTTTGTTTTTTATCTTTAACTTTATCATTGGCATCTTTTAAAATTCTCGATATTGTAGATTGTGCTTCTGCTTGTTTTCTTTCTTCTTCTACTGCTTTTGTTTGTCTATCTAGTTCATCTCTAATATCTTGAAGTCGCTTTTCTTCGCTTCTTTTATTTTTCTCTCTTGTCCGTGCTGGATTAATTGTTTGTGTTTCTACTTCTGCTGTGGGTGCTGGTCTCGCACCACCTCTTAATGTCAACCCTATAATTCTCCCATCTGCATCTGTTTTTATATTTGGATTTAATCTAGGAACTTCTTCTGGTGCTTGATTAACATTATTAGGTTGATTTTGTTTATTTATTTCTGCAGTTAATCTTGCCTCCATGTCTGTTATTTTAGCATTTAATAATTTTTCTTTATTAGGTGTGATACCATATCCAGAAGTTAAACCAGTAAATCCACCAACTGGTTCTTGAACTCTACGTGGTGCTGGTGTTCTCTGTGTTTGTCTTATTGGAAAATCATTAATGCCCAGCGTTAATCGTGCTTGTGCTTCTCTTTCTGCCCTTATTTCTTCTGGTGTCCTTCTGGGATTATATGATCCTACACCTCCCCTCGAACCATCTGGTGCTACTACCTCTGTTATGTTTGCTCTACTTCTAGCACCTACTTGTGCTGGTATTCTTCTTGTAGTTTGTTTAGGATTTCTTGATGCTTTTGGTTTAGGAACTTTTTTCGGTTTTGCTACTTTTTTAGATTTCTTCGGTTTAGCACTTGGAGTTCTAGGATTTGGTTTCTTTTTTCCCTTCTTCGGCATTTATATAACTTATTTAGAATTTAATTTATCTTGATTTTAAAATATTATCTTAATATATTATATAATAAATGGTTCGACCAATCATTGCAAGAATAGGTGGAAAAACTAAATTAGCGGAGAGATTAATTGCCAAGTTCCCAGAACATAAAACTTATATAGAACCATTTGTTGGAGGTGGTTCTATGTTTTTTAAAAAAGATCCATCGGAGATTGAAGTTATAAATGATAAGGATATAGATGTCATGAATATTTATAGGGATGTGAGAAATGTGGAGTCATTATCCGACAGAGAGTTTCAACCTAATCGTGCCAAGTTTGATAGGTTAAAAAATAAAACAAAGTTTAAGAATGAAAAAGAAAGATTATATAGAAACTTATATTTATCATTAGTTTCTTTTAGGGGTGATCGTGCCAATTATATTGGAGAGAATTTAGAAAGTGATAAAAGGTATAAAAATGTGGGAGTCAAGTTTAAGGATCAAAAACAATATAACCAATTTCGGGATAGATTATCAAGTCCATCTATAAAAATACATTCTCAAGATTATCAACAAATAATTAAAAAATATGATGCACCCGATGCTTTTTTTTATTTAGATCCCCCATATTCACGTGCCGAAAAATCTGGGGATTATAAAGAAGTAGGAGTTAAGATTGAGGATATATGTCAATTCTTAAAAGGTATAAAAGGAAAGTTCATGATGAGTTATGATGCAGAATTAAATGTTAAAAAAATATGTCCAGATTTTAACATTTATAAAATAAAAACTAAATATGAAAGTTCTAAAAAAGGTCAAGGAGCATATGATGTTGATGAATATATAATAACCAATTTTAAGATGAAATAATTAAATCATTAAAATTCTTAATATAATCAATTTTAACATTAACGACTTGTTCTATTTCATCTCTCCCTCGATCCCTTCTTCCACCAGATGCTGTAAAATATTCATCTCCTTCTTCACTATATTTCCAGTAGAATAAACCATCCTTACATGACCATAAAAAATAAATAATAATATTAGGATCATCTTCTAAAATCTTTCTTGCTTTAATTAATTTCTTTTCACTAAAAATCAAAGTAGGATATTGTCCGAACTTAATTCTTCTTGTTTTAAGTTCAATTAAATATTTATCATTCTTAAAATCAAATGAATCGTAATGTTTTGTTTTATTTAATTCACCAAACTTCTTCTCTAAAACTGGTTTTAAAGCGTCTTCCATTGTTAAACCTAAATTCATATCTTTATATTTTTGCACTTGTTCTGGAGTGAAGTTCATATTATTATACCTATACATAGAAAAAAATATATTGTAAATTAACGCATTATAATCCTTTTTCACTTTTAGAATTAAAATTTAGTTCATTAAAACATTTATGAAACATTTTATCATAAGATTTATTTACATCTATATAAATGAAATTATGTCTTTTATCAAAACAATATCTTAATATTGAATAAAAATCCTCTTTCGGTATTAATATCAATTCATCAAAGATGGTATTTATTTCTGTTTTATTCTTTGTAGAATATAAGACCACTTGCGTTGCCGTCTTTCTTATGGGTGCTGGTATTTTATTATATACTTGAGTCGTTGTAATAAATGCTGTTGATCCACCAGCACCAGCAAGGTGTCTGCGATTCATAAGCATTTTTGTCAATTCAACTTGAACCCCTTTTAATTTCATGTCATTAACTACATCATCAAGAATAAATAAAATTTTCTCTCCACTATCTTTTATTTCTTCTTGAACTTCTAATAATTTTTCAACTGATAATTCATTAAATATTTGATCCTCTGGAATATCATCAAAAGGACTATCTTTTATAGTAGTTAAAGATGGTGAGAATATATATATTTTATCAAACTTCTTATTATAACATCTATTATTTTTAGCAATAAGATTTAAAATTAATGATGTCTTTCCACTGGCGGGTTTTCCAGCAATCAACATAAAGAAATTAAGCGTCTGTGGTAATGGTTTCGGAATGCTATCATCTACGTCATCACAACTAAAATCAAATTTAGAAAGAACAATTTTCTTCTCTGGTTCATTTTCGGTAATTTCCATTATTATAATATTATATAATATTATTTTATTTTAATTCTATCACATGCTTTATCATAGATTTCTTTATCTAACTCAATCCCAATAAAATCTCTACCCATATTCTCACATGCTTTTCCACAAGATCCACTTCCCATTGTGGGATCTAAAATTAAATCCCCTTCACGAGAAAAATATTTTAATATCCACTCGATTAGTTCAACTGGTTTTTCTGTCTGGTGTTTTCTTTTAGTTGATTTAATACTTAAAACCGATCTTGGTAGCGGTGGATCATATGCACTATATCCAGTTTTCTTATTTCTTTTATTAACATAATTAGGAACTTTAACATCATCTCCATATATTGTATTTATTGTGTTTTCTCCATTATCACTATTCTTGAATTTATGTTTATGTGAACTTAAATCATAAAAAGGTTTCTTTTCATAAAAAACATAAATCATCTCATGGGATCGTAATGGTTGTATATGACTTGAAAGGAATCCCGCTGGTTGTGATTTTTCCCAGCATAAATCATATCTAAAAGGACATTTTTTAGGACATGAATTAATTAATGATATTCCGAACTTTGTTGTTGTTGTCATAAATACTGGACAATTTAATTTTTTAATTCTCATAACTTCTTTCCAGAATAATTCTAAATCAATAGGACAATCCCACTTACAATTTAGAACTCCATAAGGTAAATCACAGAATATCAAATCAATAGAATTATCTTCTAATGATTTCATTTCTTCTAAACAATCTCCATTTAATAAAAGAACCATTTATATTAATATACATTATTTTAAAACTTAAATACATCCGAATATCTTAATTGACGATTAGATTGTCTCTGTTGAATAATGGGTTCTTCATAATATACTTCTTCCTCTTCCTCCGATGATGATGTTTCATGTCTTATAACTTTCTTTTTCTTCTTCTTCTTTTTTGGTATATATATAATCTCTTCTTCACTCGAACTATCTGGTTCTTGAACCACTACTTTCTTTTTTTGTTTTCTTTTTATAACTGGTCTTTCTGCTGTTGTCCCTTGAGCATTGACATGAGAATTATATGATGTTGCCTTCTGTCTCAACCATTCTTCATATTCTGGATCTTTCTTAAATGTTTCATTAAGAGAATTAGGAACTCCAACTTTATTGCATTCTAATTTTTCTTCTTTAATATCTTCATAACTTTCATTAGAACTAATTGAATCCGCTTTTTCTTGTTTTCTCTTTTCAATATTTTCTTTTCTTTTAATCTGTGCCTTCCTTAATGCTTCTTTCTGCTTCTCGGATCTAGGTTTCTTTGGTTTTTGAAGAGAATTTGTGAACCCTTCATTATCTTCATTAATCGCTTCATTAATCTCCATTATTATAACTTAATGAAGAAATTAATTTTGTGAATTTTTATTTTAGTTTTTTTATATATTAAGATAATATAATGACAGATATAAATAATCCAAGAACATTAAGTGGAGTTAATTCATCTACTATAAGACAAATACAACTGCCATCAACTGAAGATGCTATTTTAATTGATGGATTTGAAGGATTAAAAGGACAAGGAATATTCAAGAATGATATAACTGGAAAATTAGAATGGGATTTCGCACAATCTGCTTCTATACCTCCTAATTCTATTAAAGGTTCACAATTGAGAGATGATATAACAATTAATACTACTGGAAATATAGATGCCAATATAATTAAGGGAACAGAAGTTTTGACTAACGTTCTTGCATTACCTAAAAGCGGTGCACAGACATTAGCATTAACAAATCAAGGAATTACATTAGTGGGACAACAACAAATAACTGCTGGGGATTCTGGTGCTACTTTTAATAATTTATCATTAACTGGCGGTGGTGGTGTTGATCCTACTATACAAGTTTTAAATGGTAATGTAAATTTAGTCAATGGAGATTTAGAATGTGTTGATATTGAAGCAACTGGGTCTGTTGATTGTAATGAATTAGATTGTGTGGATCTTAATGTCTCTGGACATACTGGGACAATTGTATTTAATGAGATTGATACTAATAAAATTCAATTACCCTCGACTGGTGTTAAGTTGACTAATATTGAACCCAGTTTAATTCAATCACCTATTATAAGAGCGGATTTCTTTGAGTGTCCCAAAGCATTAGGAGGTCTAGCACCTATGGTTATATCTCCTAATGGTATTTCCATGACGGGATCTGCCACAACTCTGGGAGGGACATTGGTTAATGGAACTTTAAATGAATTAACAATAAATGGAACAAATACGCCAAGTGGTCTTGTCTGTCTTGGTGATATTATATTGACCAATACTGGTGCTGGAGGCGGTGCTGGTAATATAACTACCACTGGCGTTATAACAATTGGAGGAACTGGGACATCATCTATTGCTGGTGCTACCCGTGTTAAATCTCTTCTTATTCCAGATACTGGTGCGACTGCTCTCGGTATTGATACCACTGGAAATATTGATAGCACTGCTGGGACAATAACTATGGGAGGACTTGCAACCTTTAAGGGATCATGTGATTTTATTGGTGGTGGTGTTGATTTTAAAGATGCTGGAAATAATCTTCAAACAAGAATAAATAATACCACTGGAAATTATACATCTATTTCTGGTGATATAACTACTGGAGGCACTATCTCTGGTGGATTATTAACATATTCAACTGGCATTCAACAAGGCACAACATTACCAAGTCCATTCACTATAAGTGGGACTGGAGATATTGCAACTATAAATGGAAATTATACATCTACAAATGGAGACATCACATTAACAAATGGAGACATCACATTAACAAATGGCACACTTCGGGGAAATGTTGAGGGGACTATAACAGAAGAACATATAGATGCGGAATCACTTAATTTAAGACAAAACCCCAATGGGCAAGGAACTCCTCAAGGTATATTACTTCAAGATGGTTTCTTGATAAGAGGTTATACTGGTGATTTAAATTCAACATTAAAATTAGATTTATCATCTGCCACTGGTATCATGAAGCACTGCGGAGTTCAACAAACTCTCGGAACTGCCTCCAATTCATTCGCATCAAATACAAAGTTTAATGCTGGTGGCGTTGATTTTGAAACTGCTACGGATCATATTAAAAATAATTCATCTACTTATAGGGATAATAATGTTGCGAACCCCAATACTGATGGGGTGCGATCTGTTGTTATTGATGGTGATGGTGTTAAGATGTTTCCATCTAATGCTGGATCGGAAAGATTAAGAATTGATCGTGATGGTTCTGTTGTATTTAAATCAATTATAGGAAGTGTGGAAGGTTTCTCACCCACTCAACCTAATTCATTACTTAACATGACTGCCTTTGACCAATCAAACCATATGCCCCATCCCCGCTTTGTCCAGATATGTGATCCAGTTAAACATTCTGCCTACACAACATTAGCAGGTGCGTGGTATAATATGGCGGGGCATATTGATAATGATGTTCTAAAAAGTCGTTATACTAATGCGGATTTATCATTCACAGCATATAGCACCAGTGCTCGTGTTAATGTTATTTTCTCATGTGAAGCGAATAATGTTTTCGGAGTTCGATTTAGAATGGTTGATATAAATGGGAATCCAGCGAGTGTTGTTTTTGCTGGAACTCAAAGATTAGTTCATTCTGGTATTTCTAAAAGAGGTCAATTTGAATATATATGTTATATTAATACATTGGCACTTGCCTCAACTTATATAATAGTTCCAGAAATATTATGTCCTAGTGGATCATCCTTAACCATGTTCGTGGGTTCTAATGCAGGATCTTCAACTATCCAGAACGCAGATTCGCCTATAATTGTAGAAATTGCATTTATGAATCGTGCAACTATTAATACAACAAATATCTTTGTTGGCAAGTAATATTATTATAATTATAATGTTTTATATATTATAATGGGAAATAAAAAAGATTTGATATGGTATTTAACGATTTTCACTTCTCATGAAAAAAGTGAAATATTTAAGACGCTATCATGTGATACAATAAAAGAAATGTCATATTATTTAGACATAGAACCTAGCGTGATTTCTAATTATTATCATGGACAGATTAAACCTCGTGGAGTTCTTAAATATTGTTCTATCACTCAAAATCTTAAACTATAAGATCGTAATGATAGATGCGTCTTTTTAAATTATTTTTATGTCTAAAAAATATTTTTATATATACCACCCTTAAAATAAAATTAACCCGTCATAAAAAATATTTATGATAATTTTTTTTATTATATGATGACAGGTTAATTTATTATCTACATTAATCTTCATGTGATAATAATGTATATAAGGGGGGTAAAACCCCCCTTTTATAT